>Ga0351917_1008_pt1 | contig 101806 bp, 107 predicted proteins | sample TotcelHT113001N4_FD_206834 | JGI IMG/M metagenome (GOLD analysis project Ga0351917, IMG submission 206834) | Enriched cells from coal bed in the Powder River Basin, Montana, United States - Total cells T11 rep1 HSBNCT.T11.300.1.N4 ...
GACTCTCATCTGGCACAAACTCAGTAGCATGAATCAATAAGGAGGTTCACAATGGCAAAAGTAGTCCGTTGTATGTTGGTTTTGACTGTGACGGCGTGGTGCGAGCCGAAACAGAGGAAGAGGCGTTGAAACAAGTGGCAGCCCATGCCAAGATTGTTCACAACATGGAAACGGTTTCAGAGGAGGTGGTCAATAAGGTACGCCAAGTGATGCACGATGAGTAGATAAAACAACGTAGGGCGGTGTCTTGATGCCTAGAGAAGGAACAGGATGATTAACAATCATGCGACCCACGGGATACGTGATGGATTCCGCTATTTTCAATGAAAGAAAGGAGGTGCACCAATGATTGTGAGATTGATTATGATGAATTTTGGACCCGGGAAGCGTCCAGAAGCGGAGAAGGTAGCCGATACGTTTGCCGGCATTTACAAAACCATGAAAGGGTTTAAAGGCTCGACATTCTTCGGTGAGTGGGAAACCGGCGAATGCGGTGCTCTAAGCCAGTGGGAGTCAAAGGAGGATGCTGAGGCTGCTTCAGCAAGCATGAAGCCAAAACTGCAGGAAGTTGCGGGTGGCATCCTGAAAGGACCACCCACCGTAAAAACGTTTGAACTTTACGGACCTAAGGTTTAGGTCTACGAGGAAATCACACTAGCAGGTTATGTGGTCCCGTGGGTCAGGGACGGTACTACTTTCCTTAGGATGAATAACTTTGCCTTTTTTCTCTTCAACCTTTCCGCTGGTAATCCTCAATCGACAGATGCTGCTCGAATTGCGGATAAGGAGGTGCAAGCCGCAATTTTTGTCATCAACCATTTTTGAAAAATTGTCTAGGAAAACTTCACCAATACTTCCTATAGTCCGCACTTTTGGCAATTCATCAAGGATACTCTGTTTCAAGCGGTATTGTGGCGCACATGTTTGACTTATATAAGTGATTGACATTTAGGGAAAAACTGCTATACACAAAGATTAAGGGTATCAAAGTTAATACTCCAGAACGAGCAGCAAGTACTGCCCATGGGACTTTGCGGGTATTTGGATGTTACGATCGTTGTGAGCGAACTCAAATACTTGAGGGGGTTGGATCATGAAACCGCGGATCGCCCAGGTCGAGGCACGGGACAAAGCCGCGAGAGATCAGCGGAGTCTGATAGCACACGCACGGAAGGCAGATGAGGAGACGGGACGATGAAAAACACAAAACCGAAAGGACCCGAAGAAGTTGCGGATTTCTGGCAGCTTAGACTCTATGTTGCGGGACAGACTTTAAAATCGCTTGCTGCTTTTGCGAACCTAAAAAAGATTTGCGAGGAGCACGTGGCAGGCAAGTACCGGATCGAGATAATCGACCTTCTGGAAAACCCCACCCTTGCAAAGGGTGATCAAATCCTCGCTATTCCCACTTTGGTGAGAAAGCTCCCTGAGCCGGTGAGAAAGATCATTGGGGACCTTTCCAATACCGAGCGGGTGCTCGTCGGTCTCGACCTTCGCCCTGTTATTGAGAAAGAGAGAGGCAGATCATGAAAAGAAAGGTTCAGGACCAGGTGGAGATTTTTGAGGAAGCCCTCAAGGGCTCCAAAGTTAAAAAGTATGTTCTTCGTCTCTACGTGGCCGGCGCCACGCCCAGGTCGACAGAGGCCATCCTCAATATCAAGAAGTTCTGCGAAGAGTACCTGAAAGGTCGCTATGAACTGGAGGTGATCGACATTTACCAGCAGCCTACACTTGCCGAAGGAGAGCAGATCGTTGCGGTCCCGACCCTGGTGAAGAAGCTGCCTCCACCGATCCGCAAGTTCATCGGCAGCATGTACGACGTGGATCGGATTCTCGTTGGCCTCGACCTCAAACCTAAAGATAATAAGATTAAACCGGATCCTGGGAAGAAGTCCTGACGGAATATAAGAAAGGATGGGGAATAACCATGGAGAAGACCAGGTCAAACCGGCAGCTTGAAGCTGAAGTAGCGGCATTACGAATACGCCTTGAGGAAGCCGAAGAAACCCTCCGGGCGATCACGAACAACGAGGTTGACGCGCTTGTCGTGAACGGACCTCAGGGGCAGCAGGTGTTCACCCTTCAGGGTGCGGAGCAGCCTTACCGGGTCTTCGTCGAATCGATGAACGAAGGGGCAGTGACCATATTGTCCAACGGAACGATTCTTTATTGCAACACGCGGTTCGCGGAGATGCTTGAACGACCCCTCGGCAGGATTATGGGTGCATCCTTCTTCGATTTGTTGGCGCCCCAGGATAGGATGGTGCTTCGGAACATAGTCCGTGCAGTCGACCCAGAGGGCTGCATGAGAGAATCCCTTCTCGCAACATCCAACAAAAAAGAGATGCCTGTCTACCTCTCCATAAAGCCATTAACTCCAGAAATGGAGATCCTCTGCGTAGTGGTTACGGACCTTACAGAATTGAAGCAGGCCGAGGAGGCGCTTCGCAGGTCCAAGGAGGGCCTTGAGTTTCAGGTGCAGGAACGAACCGCTGAGTTGCAGACTCAATGTTCAAGTCTCAAACTGGCCGAAGACACCCTGAAAAGAAGTTTGGAGAGGTTCGCCATCATATCGGATACAGCCAGCCAGCTTCTGATGAGTCAGACTCCACAGCTGATCGTTGAAGACTTGTGCCACAAGGTCATGGAGCACCTTGATTGCCACGTCTTCTTCAACTTTCTCGTCGATGGTGAAAGGAACTGCCTCCGGCTCAACGCCTATGCCGGGATTCCAGAACAAACTGCCAGGGAGATCCACTTCCTGGACTATGGGGTTGCTGTCTGCGGATGTGCAGCCAGGGATGCATGCCGGATCGTTGCAGAGAACATCCCTACCACCCCCGATATTAGAACCGATCTTGTCCGCTCCTTTGGCATCACCGCCTATGCCTGTCATCCCCTCTTTGCCCAGGGCCAGGTCATCGGGACGCTCTCCTTTGGTACCCGGTCGCGCCTTACCTTTGCCGAAGACGAACTTTCCCTCATGAAAACTGTGGCAGACCAGGTGGCAACCGCCATGGAACGCATACAACTCCTCCGGTCGGCAGAGGAGCGAGGTGATGAGTTGGAGGCAAAAGTCCTCGAACGTACCACCCAGCTCAGGAAGCAAGCAGACCTCCTTGATCTCGCACACGATGCGGTTATCTTGAGCAATAAGGAGGACACAATCTCCTTCTGGAACAAAGGCGCTGAAGAAACTTACGGCTTCACGAGAGAAGAAGCTGTCGGGAAGTCTTTGCATGTGTTGCTCCAAACAAAATCTGATATCCCCTTCAAAGACATCATGAGTAGTTTCGGAAATGAAGGGCTGTGGGATGGCGAACTCATACACACCCGCAAGGACGGCGACAAAGTAACGGTACACAGCCGGTGGGTACTTCGCCATGATGAGGCCACGGGGTCATCGGAAGTTATGGAAGTCAACCGAGACATAACCCCGCGCAAGCGGGCCGAAAAAGCCCTTGCCATGATAAGCGCATACAACAGAAGCCTCATCGAGACAAGCATCGATCCCCTGGCGACCATCAATTCCCAGGGTATGATCTCCGACGCGAATATTGCCACGGAGCGGGTCACCGGCTATCCACGGGACAAGCTTATAGGCACAGACTTCTGCGACTACTTTACGGACCCCACCAAGGCGAAGGCCGTCTACGAGCAGGTCTTTCGGGAGGAGACCGTCCGTAACTTCGAACTTGAGATCCTTCATAAAGACGGACGGACAACCCCCGTCCTCTACAATGCATCCGTCTACAGGAATGAAGCAGGCAAAGTGCTAGGAATCTTGGCTACAGCCCGTGATGTCACTGAACGCAGATATATGGAACAGAGCCTCCGGGAAAGCGAGGAACGGTACCGTACGGCGATTGAAAGCGCCTCTGACGGAGTCACCATCATGAGAGGTGACCAACACATATACGTGAATAAACGGTTTGTAGAGCTGTTCGGCTATAGCAGTCCAAGCGAGATTCTCGGGAAATCCCACTCTCTGACAGTCCATCCTGATGATCTCACCATGGTATCAGAAATCAACATGATGAGGCAAAACGGTGAACCGGTGCCTTCACGGTACGAGTTCAGAGGTATCAGAAAAGATGGCACACTGCGGAACATCGAGGTCTCCGCAACCATGATCAATTATCGTGGAGAGCCGGCCTCCCTGGCATATCTCCGGGATATCACGGATTACAAGAACCTCGAAGAGCAGCTCCGCCAATCCCAGAAGATGGAGGCAATCGGCACCCTCGCAGGGGGAATTGCCCACGACTTCAACAACATCCTGGCCGGTGTTATCGGGTTTGCAGAGATGGTGGAAGATGACCTCCCCCCTGACAGTCAGAGTATACACCGCATCCAGAAGGTACTGAAAGCCGCCTACCGGGGAAAAGATCTGGTTCAACAGATCCTTGCCTTTTCCCGGAAATCTGAGCTTACGCGAACGCCTGTATCGTTATCACTCGTCACCAGGGAGACAGCCGACCTTCTCCGCGCTTCTCTCCCAGCCACCATCGAGATCAATGTGTTCATAAAGGCCGTCCGTGACACGATTCTTGCCAACTCCGCAGAAATCCAACAGATCCTCATGAACCTTGCCACCAATGCCGCCTTTGCCATGAGGGAGACGGGTGGAATACTCGGTATCGGTCTGACGGATATTGACTTTGAACCCAATTCCTCTTTGTTGGATGAGGACGTGGAACCGGGTGCGTATGTCCAGCTCGCCGTGACGGATACAGGAATCGGCATGGAGCCCCACATCATCAAGCGGCTTTTCGAGCCCTACTTTACCACGAAGGAGGTTGGCCATGGGACCGGCATGGGCCTCCCGGTCGTCTACGGGATTGTCAAGGGCCTCGGCGGCACCATCGCTGTCGAGAGCGAGCTCGGAGTCGGCTCTACCTTTCGGGTATTCCTTCCCACTGCCAGCAGCGTTGAGGAGACGAAAACCGGTGATACACAGACAGTCGCGAAAGGCTCGGAGCGCATCCTCTTTATCGACGACGAGGACCTTATCATGGAATGGGGGCAGGCTGCACTCGAACGCCTTGGCTATACCGTAACTGCCCTGACCGACAGCACCGGGGCGCTCAAGCTCTTCTCTTCCGATCCTTCCCGGTTTGACCTCGTCATCACCGACCAGACCATGCCCAAGCTCACCGGCTTCAATCTTGCCAAAAAGTTCCTGAAGATACGGCCTGACATCCCCATCATTCTCTGTACGGGGCACAGCGACAGTGTATCATCGGAAAAGGCTCAGGAAGTAGGTATCAAGGAATTTCTCATGAAGCCCCTGGGGAGGCAGGAGTTGGCAGAGGTAATTCGGCGGGTTCTGGATGCAACCGAGTCTAAAGGTTAACCAGTTTTCAGTAAAGAGTGAAGTACACACTCCGTTTCCAGTGGCGCGACCCATTAAATATCGAGGAACACGGGGAACAACCTGAAGAGCACAACCAAGGCACTGGGACGTACCTCCTCGGAAATAGGATTAACCTCGATATCGTAGCAGGAATTAATAATGTTCAAAGGCAGGAACAGCAATGGCCCTGCTTTTTATCCACATTTCATCTCGAAATAATTACCTGTGACCATCACCGTCCAAGCAACAGTTGTAGGTGAAACCAAGGTAACGGATGCGCTTAAAAGACCGTTTGAATATAAGCTATAGTTTCTTAAAAAAAGACAATATATAGACTTCAATAAGGGTCTGTCGCCATTGAGTTGAGGAATCGTCCACCATCAGCCACAGAGCAAACATTAGCATCTCTGCGACTGATGGTGTCAAGTAGGTAAATATAGTTTACTGCTTTGGTGGGAAAGCAGCTGGATCTATGACAAACCAGACATCGTTTACCTTGTTTCCGCTGGCATCGCCCGGCTTTGTGTCCTGAAACCAGTAATAAAGAGGATATCCTCTGAATGTGGTTTGTTTTTTTCCATCCTCTCTCGTGATTGTTCCAAAGTCATCTGCTTTGATTCCTGCAGGCGGTGCCACAGACTCCCGATAATAGAGTGGCCACTTGTCGACACACCCTCCTGTACAGGCACTCTTACCAGGAGCATCTTTTTTGAACCAGTAGAGCGTCATGCCCTTGGCATCGGTGAGATACTTGCCAATAACTTCTTTCTCAGCAATCTTTATTGCATGATGATCAGCAAGGGCAATACCGAACCATGCCACAACAAGAAAAACAATGAACCCAAGAAAAACCGTCCTTTTCATACTTCCCTCCTTTTTGGTTAAGCCAAACCTGAATGTCAACATTCGTTCGTACCATCCAGCAGCTAATGTAAATGAACCTAAAGCCTAGGAGGTTGGTTGTCAAGGTAGCATGGTGAACATGCAATGCGATTAGAAGTAACGTTTTAGAATGGTAATCGTTACTTTTCAATCTTTATGATCCTAATTAGTAGTAGGTGAGTATTACCTTCTTGCTGTCACCGCATGTCACAATAGGTCTTGTCGTTCCCGGTCGATGGGTGTAGCATTTAACAAAGACAAATTGGTATGTTAATGTTATGCATTAATTATATCAATCTTAAATCACTAGGAGAAATCATGGATTATTCAAACGACACTCATCTTAAGTCAATTGGCTACATCCTATGGATCTTTGGTTTCACAGGCTCCCATCGATTTTATTACGGCAAACCCATTTCAGGAACCATTTGGTTCTTTACTTTAGGGCTCTTATTTATCGGCTGGATTATCGATTTTTTTCTCATTCCGTCTATGGACCGTCAGGCCGATTTCAGGTACCGTAGTGGTAATCTCAATTACACGGTTGCATGGATTTTGCTGACATTTCTCGGATTATTCGGCATACACCGTTTTTATATGGGAAAATGGTTGACGGGGATAGCGTACCTGCTGTCGGGTGGCATCTTCGGCATCGGGTATCTATATGATTTTTGGACTCTCAATGATCAAGTCTCGCTAATAAATAGCAGGCCCTAACTTAACAATAGACAAGGAGGACACGGCTTCATTCTTGACAAAAATTGATTAAATTCGAAGAATGAGCCTTTTTTTGTAACGGCTTTACCCAATCAGGCGTTGGAGCGGATCGCTAACGCTCCGGCTCGACTTAACGTCGTACTCTGTTTCAACCGGCAATTCCCTGTAATTCACTTACCTTAATTCTTTTAGTTGTGAAGCTTAACTCCCTTTTTCTGCCTCCATTCCTTATACTTTATACCATCCCCAAAGACCTTACAAGCCACAGAAGGAGGTCATCATGAATGTAAAAGAGGCAGTAATCCTTTTCAGGTATTACCAGCAGTCACATCATAGGAAGCGGACCATTGACAGTTATCAGACGCTTCTTAGTATCTTTGAACACATACTCCACTGCACGGATGTTTATCAGAAAGCTTGGGAAGAAACTGAACCTTAACATCTCACCTCATGACCTCAGACGATACTCGGCAACCTATGCCAGCCGTAACGGAGTACCGTTAGAAATCGTCTCAAAGGTTATTTTGAGACATCAGGATCTCAAAACAACCCAAATCTATCTCGGCAAGGTCAGTGAACACGAAGCGATTAGATGGATGGATATACTCCATGGGAAATAGCAAAACACCCTTATAAAAATTACGGGGTGTAACAGTATGGTCTTTGGGGAGCTCATAAACGCCCCCATCATGCCTCGATCCAACGAAATATGGGTAAAATGTGCATGTTTTTGACTGAAATGTTGAGTTTCTCATTTCATTACCGTGTGCGCTATTACATATTTTAATAAGTGAACACTCTGCTAATTTATTTGTTGCAATTCTGGATACCACTAATATACTTGAAAGTAAGGGTGTTGAAATCAGTGCTATTATGATAACGTAAATACAAATCTGCCAGATCGTGAAGGGGATATCTACCCACTGCTGGCAGGGGAAAGGGGATATACGGCATGGTAAACAGCTTCATATAATCCAATGCGGGAGGATGAAATGAGTGTCCTGGTAACGGGTGGAACAGGTTTTGTAGGTGGAGCCATAGTGAGAGCGCTTGTCAAACAAGGAAACAATGTGCGTGTGCTTGCTCGACGAACTAGTAAGGCAGAACATCTCAACGGTATGGGTGTTGAGATTGTCTACGGCGATATCCTTAATAAGGAAAGCATTAAAGCTGCATTACACGGTTGTGACACACTCTACCATGCGGCTGCTCTCTACGAACTTTGGGGTCTGGACAAGCAGGCATTGATGCGGACGGAAGTCGAGGGTACACAAAACGTTATGGAGGCAGCACTAGAGTCTGGTGTTGACAAAATTGTCTATACGAGTACGTCGGTCGCCATAGGGGAAGGGAAGGGAGTAGTCGGCACAGAGACAACAAAACATCGAGGATATTTCTTGTCCAAATACGAACAAGCCAAGGTCGAAGCTGAGCAGGTTGCAACGTCATACCTGGACAAAAACCTGCCTATCATAATAGTCAACCCTGCTGCGGTTTACGGGCCGGGCGATTTCAAACCTACAGGGCGCGCAGTCATGGACCTTATTAACGGCCGTATGCTTGGGTTGTTCAGTGCGTTTATCAGTTACGTATATATTGATGACGTTGGAATGGGACATACGCTTGCGGCTGCCAAGGGCAGGGTTGGCGAGCGCTACATTCTCTCCGGTAACATCGTTACGATGTACGAATTCGCTCGTATGGTTTGCGAGTTATCAGGGGCCAAGATGCCACCGACCGTTCCTCCGTTTCTTGCAGGCATGAATGCCTCTTTCGGCGAGATGCTTTCCCGAGTTACGAGGCGTCCTCCTATACTCTCACCGGAGACTTTTCGACTGCTGTCTCATGGTTTCCAAGTCGACGGGGCTAAAGCGGCAAAGGAATTGGATATTGCATATACACCTTTGGAGGAAGGTTTGCGTAGGACAATCTTATGGTATTGGGAGCAAGGATTGCTGAAGCGTAAACCTGCTTGTATATAACATAAGATTAGGGAGCTCGATACGACTAATGAAAGGCTATCCTAAAATTTTAGCAATGAGGAAGGAATAAATCTTCAAAACTCATTTTTGAAAGTCATTTGCCCGCAACCATGTTTCAGTTGGTAATTCTCATTAATCCATTTAGTTGAAATCGTTCAGTAGTAGGTGTACCAAAGTGTAATCTTATTTGCTTAGCCAAAAAAAATATGAGAGCATGGCGTCGGGTTTTACTTTAGCAAACCGTCGAGAAGGCAAGGAAGCTAGGTCTTTTGCGGAAGAAGTAGTTTCGATGCCAGCCTACACCGTGGGCGAGAAGGGAAGGCTCCACGGACTTTGTTCGTGGAGGGGACGACGCTAGCCCCTGTAATATGTTCCGACGCTGAACGCGAGCGAAGGTCGCCGCTGGAGCGAATGAGCGTATTTGCGAGGAATGCCCGACATCATGCGCATCCTTATGGAAAATCCGGGTTAAAAGCAAGGATGGTGAAGAATTTAAAAGATTGATTTTTGACCGATTACGCATAACGTGTCACGGGCTTTGTTTGGCTACGAGCTTAGACGTTGAACCGGATGTGCAGGATATCGCCGTCTTTGACGATATATTCTTTGCCTTCGATCTTCAGGGCGCCGTGTTCCCTGGCGGCATGTTCCGAGCCATACTGTACAAAATCGCTCGCATTGATAACCTCGGCCTTTATGAAGCCTCTTTCCATGTCTGTGTGTATCTTGCCGGCAGCCTTGACGCAGGTTGTGTTCTTCGGGATTATCCAAGCCCTCATTTCCTTCCCCACAATGGTGTAAAAGGTGATGAGGCCCAGCATCTCATAACCCACCTTGATCACCTTCTCTATGGACATCTCTGTCATGCCATAAAGATCCATATATGATTTCCGTTCATCGGAAGACAGGTCAATCAGGTCCTGTTCAAGCTTGCCGCATATGTAGACAAGCCTGCTGCCCTTTGACCTGACAAAATTTTCCAGGGGGGCGATGGGTAAGTCTCCCAGGGTCTCTTCGTCGATATTTGCTACATAAAAGATGGGTTTGGTAGTGATAAGGTTGAAGGAACGCACAATTTCCCTCTCCCCGTGATCAAAATCTCCCATGTTTACAAAGGAGCTTCGCTCAAGAGATGATTTAATACGAGTTAGAAGCTCTATCTCCTTGTCCCCTTTTTCCTTTGACACCTTGGCAAGCCTGTCTAGCTTATTGAGCCTTTCTTCCACGATCTCCAGGTCAGAGATTATGATCTCTGTTTCCACGATCTCCATGTCCCTTTTTGGGTCAATATCCGAGTATACGTGGGGAACATTTTTTGTTCCAAAGCACCGTATCACGTGGGCAATTGCGTCCACATTTCGTATATGGGAGAGAAACCTATTGCCAAGGCCTTCTCCCTTGTGGGCATCCTTGATGAGGCCGGCAACGTCGATGAACTCGATGGTTGTAGGCGTGACTTTTTCAGGTTTAAGGATTTCTGCCAGCTTTACTAGCCGTTCATCAGGCACTGCAACAATACCGACGTTTGGTTCGATGGTACAGAAGGGGTAGGGCTGGCAAGGTACAGTAAGGGTGGTCAGCGCGTTAAAAATGGTTGATTTTCCTGAATTCGGTAGGCCAATAATTCCGCATGACCAGCTCATGTCCACTCCATGGAGCTTACAGCTCTAAGCTTATAGTTTTGCTTACAGCTTTTAGCTATCAGCTTCTGTTAAACATGCTCATTGCTTTTTCTATGCTCTCAAAAACAAAGGTGTGGAGGGCATCTACGGCTCGGTCTAAGATCTCTGCCAGGTTCTCAACTTCATCTTTCTGAAACCTTGACAAAACGTACTCTTCCGGTGGTATGGCGGGATTCCTGCCAATGCCAATCTTCATCCGGTAAAAGAGGGGTGATTGCAATGCAGTCGCAACAGAACGGACACCTTTATGGCCGCCATCCCTCCCATTCCAGCGTATCCGTATCCTCCCGAAGTCCATATCGATGTCGTCATGAATGACAACAAGGCTCTCGGGAGGCACAGATTTGCGCTTTACTAAGGACGCTATAGGGCCACCGGAAAGGTTCATATACGTGTTGGGTTTCGCAAGAATGAATTCCTCTGATTCGCCAACCTTACAGCCACAGAGGCGTTTTTGTATGGAGATATGAAACCGTTCAGAAAACTTGTCTACAACGAGGTAGCCAATGTTGTGCCGGGTGAAGGCATATTCAGAACCTTTGTTGCCAAGGCCGCATAGTAAGAACAAAGAGGATTCTATTCCTCCTTCTTCTCGGCTTTCTCAGGCTCTATCTCTTCAACGGCCACAGGTTTTTCTTCTGCTGCAGGAGGAATAACTGTTACTACTGCAACATTCAAATGCTCAAGAAGTTTCACTCCAGCAAGAGATATGTCACTTATATGTATAGAGTCACCTATCTCAAGGTTTGTCACATCGATTTCTATCTGCTCGGGAATCTGGGTTGGTAGGCATTCAACCATAATGGACCGTAAATGTTGCTCAACAATACCGCCGTTAATGACGCCTTTTGCAGTTCCGGTCAGGTGTATAGGTATTTCGATTTCTATTGTTCTTTCCATGGAAACCTGAAGAAAGTCGATATGGCAAACATCATCACCAAGAAAACCTGGTTGAATATTTTTTATCATGACAGGCCTATTTTCTTTACCTGTATCACCGTGGAGTTCCATGGTAAGGATTACGTTCTTCCTTACTCGCCTCATGAGAGTGTCCCATTCTTTTGCCGAGATCTTTATTGGAACCGACTCTACACCCCTTCCGTAGAGTACTGCTGGTATATTCCCTTCTTTTCTGAGTTTCCTGGTCACGCCTTTACCGGTGCCCTTTCTTGTTTCTGCCCTTAATAATATTTCTTCCATTCCAAACCTCCTGTTATATGCGTAAACTGTTACTGGGGCTCACGTCACCCCCTCAGTACGACCCATTTCACCGGGTGGCTGCCCCGGCTCGCTGAGCCTCCCCTTCTCGCTCGCTGTGCTCGCTGGAAATATTCCCACGAAGGTACGAGCTGGGTTGAACTTTATATAAAAAGTGAACTTACTGATGCGTCTTTGTGAATCCTTTTTATTGCTTCACCAAGGATTGGCGACACATCAAGCACCTTAATCTTCTTAACTTTGCTTGCCTCTTCTGAAAGGGGTATTGTGTTCGTGACAATTAATTCTTTAATGGGAGAATTCTCAATCTTCTGAGCTGCGTTTCCTGAAAGCACCGGATGGGTACAGCAGGCGAAGACGGCCTTTGCACCATCTTTCATCAGAGCCTCTGATGCCTGGACTATAGTCCCCCCAGTGTCGATCATATCATCAAGAAGTATGGCTGTCTTATTGTGTACATTGCCGATGACGTGCATGACCTTTGAGACATTTGCTTTTTCCCTTCTTTTGTCAATGATCGCGATGGTGGCATTTAGTCTCTTGCCTAGCTCTCTCGCTCGCTCAACACCACCAGCATCGGGAGACACTATAACGATGTCACCCTTAATCTTTGCAAAATACTTAAAATGTACCGGGAGGGCATAGAGATGGTCCACGGGAATGTCAAAAAAGCCCTGGATCTGTCCTGCGTGGAGATCCATGGCCAGGATTCTTGAAGCGCCGGCAACTGTTATCAGATCTGCAACAAGCCGTGCAGAAATAGAAGTACGGGGAAGGACTTTCCTATCCTGCCGTGCATAGCCATAGTATGGTATGACAACGGTTATACGTTCGGCAGATGCCCGTTTCAGTGCATCGAGCATAACCAGCAATTCTACCAGGCTCTGGCTTACCGGGGGGCATGTGGGCTGTACCACAAAAGTATCCATCCCCCGAACGCTTTCAGTAATCTCGACCTGCACCTCGCCATCGCTGAAACTGCCAACTTTTGCTTTGCCAAGAGGTATCTTGAGAAAGCTGCAAATCTTCTCGGCAAGTGGTACATTTGCATTTCCTGTAAATATCCTTAACTTATTCACGTGTCGCTCCTTGGTGGAATATTCTGGGGTGGGAGGATTCGAACCTCCGAATGCAGGCTCCAAAGGCCTGTGTCTTACCGCTTGACGACACCCCAATAGCCTGTTTTACAAAGTTAGTTGCTTATTTAACTCCTTTTCGTAGGCGTTCAGAACACTCACCTCGATCTTTTGCCTCGTGGTATTGTCTAGTGGATGGACTGTATCTCTATATGAGCCATCTTTCATTTTCTTACTTGGCATAGCAACAAAAAGCTTACTGTCCCCATGTATTACCTTTAAATCCCTTACCATAAAACAATCATCAAGAACGATTGAAACATAAGCCTTTACTCGGCTATCACTAACAGGAAATATCTTAACACCGGTAATCTCCATAACTTCCCCCCGATCTAAAGCTTTGTGTTATGAAAACACTTCCCATATCCGTTAATGAAGCTATTGCTTTTTTTGTTCCCTCTTCAGTTTCAAAGATACCAAAAACCGATGAGCCACTCCCGCTCATCAGTGCGCCTGCGGCCCCTGTTTCAATTAACCTGTCTTTGATGGTTTGAATTGTCGGGCACAGCAAAATACCGACTTTCTCAAGGTCGTTCTCCAAAATGGCAGAAATTTCCCGAATATTATTAAATTTCGCAACCAATTTAATATCATTTTGCTTTTTTGTCAACACGATTTTTAAACCTTCATAGACTCTTCGAGTTGATATTGACATGTTTGGGTAGATAATGAGGTACCAAAGGTTCGGCAACTCAATGGGTGAAACTTCATCGCCGATTCCCCTCATGATGCATGGTTTTCCATACAAGAACAGTGGTACATCTGCACCGATACTGCTCCCTATTTCGTTCAATTCGGTTGCACTGACAGAGATTTTCCAAAGTTTTATTAACTCCCTTAGCACTGAGGCAGCATTGCTGCTTGGCCCTCCAAGACCGCTTCCGATGGGTATTTTTTTCGCAATAAATACATGGACACCTGAACTGATTTTGAATCTTTTCTTTAAGGCGATGATTGCACGGTACATGGTGTTTGCCATGCCCTGTGGCAATACACCTTTATCATCCTTGACAGTAACAATATCATCAGGGACTTCCTCGATATGGATGATGTCGAACAGGGAAATAATATCAACAATACTGACAATATTATGGTAACCATCAGGTCTTTTCGAAACAATCTTCAGAAACAGATTAACCTTTGCAGGAGAGAGGATGGTGTGGCTCATCAACAGTTCGGAGTTCGTAGTTTATAGCTCGAAGAGGAACCGCATAGAGCAGAGAGCAGAGAGCTAAGGGTATGAACTTCTAACTTTTCACTTTTTACTGCTTTTCCCGCTCGTCCCGCCATCCTCGCTTTTCCTATCACCTATAGCCCATAGCCTATTGCCTGCTTTTTGCATACCGCGCGATCGATCCTCTGAAACCTGTTGTGTATATCAAGGGGAGGCTGAGGACAGTTATGATCATTTTCACAATATACTGTCCTACGATGAGGGGCAGTATAGGCATGACACCTGCAAAAGCAATGGTTATAAAGACACAACTGTCAACAAGGGTGGAAACGCCGTTGCTGACGAGAACTCGTGACCACTTTGCCTTTTGTATACGTTTTTTCCACAAGTGGTATATCTCAACATCAATCATGGAGCTGACCAGAAATGCGGTTAGGCTTGCAAAGACTATCCTCGGTGTTGCCCCGAGGACTGTCTCATAGGATTTAGTGTCCAGGAAAAAGGCAGGTGCCGGAAGACGAATAACGAGATAGGCGTAAATGGCGAGGAGAATGTTTGCAAAAAAGGCTCCGAGAATTACCTTTCTCGAACCCTCCTTCCCGTAAATCTCGTGGATGACATCAACGAGGGTGAATGTGAGCGTGTAAATAAAAACGGCTGATGGTACAACAATCCCGAAAATAGACACGGGCCTTCCAGCCGTAACGTTTGCGATAATCTCGCACGCAACATACAGGCAAACAAAAACAAGGCCCACTAACGCACTCCTTCTACCTGGAAAGTATCGACGCTAAACTCTGGATTTGCGATGATATTGACCTTCGTGTTGTAAGTGTTTTCAATAAACTCTATGGAGCTTTTCTCCTCTTCGTAAAGAAGGCTGACGACTTCCGGTGAAAGATACACATTGATCCGCTTACCGCCCTCTTTTCGGCAAAAGGTCCTGAGCTCACGCAGCACTTCATAACAGACTGTGAACCGTGATTTTATATATGCCGAGCCCTCACACGTGGGACAAGTCTCCGTAAGTAGGTTTACGATATTGTGCCGTGTCCGCTTGCGGGTAATCTGAACAAGGCCAAGCTCGCTTATTGGATATGCAAAGGTTTTGATCCTGTCTTTCTTCAAGGCGTCCATAAGGGTCTGGAAAACAGTTTCCCGGGACTCCTTGCGCTCCATGTCGATAAAATCAACGATGATGATGCCACCAATATTGCGCAGCCGAATCTGGTAGGCTATTTCCTTGACGGCCTCGAGATTAGTTCTGAGTATCGTATCCTCAAGATCTTTTCTCCCAAGATATCGGCCGGTGTTGACATCGATTACCGTCAAGGCCTCAGTGTAATCAAGGACAATGTAGCCACCCGACTTCAGCCATATCTTCTTCTGCAGGAGTTTCGCAATCTCAACCTCAATCCCGAAGACCTCAAAGATGGGATCCTTTTCGTCGAAGTGAACCACCTCACAGCCTTCCTCGGGAAGGTAGTCTTTGAGAAATTCTCCTACCCGCTCGTAGACAAAGACGTCGTCAACGATAATTTTTTTGAGGTTGTGGGAATGTAAATCCCGTATTACCCTGAAAATGATGCCGAGATCCTGATGCAAAATAGAAGGGGCGCGAACGGTTTTGGCCTTTTCCTGTATACTTTCCCATATCCTTTTGAGAAAGTTAAGGTCTGCCCTCAATTCTTCTGGTGTTTTCCCTTCCGAAGCGGTTCTTGCAATGAGCCCATACCCTTTCGGACATATCTCTTCCTTGAGCATGGTTGCAAGTTTTTTTCTTTCATCTTCCTGTTCAATCCTCCGGGAAACCCCAATATGCTCAGTTCCTGGCATGAGGACAAGAAGCCTGCCGGGAAGGGTTATCTTCGAGGTAACCCGCGTGCCCTTTTGTCCGATAGGTTCCCGTGAAACCTGGACGATAAGTTCCTGGCCTTCTTCAAGGACGCCCTCGATTCTTTCGTTGAGGGCAACAGGGTACTCAGAATCATCGTACTCTTCATACATCATTCTGTCGAGAATGATGTCGCCAACATAGAGGAAGGCTGATTTTTCCAGTCCGATATCAACAAAGGCAGCATCCATGCCCGGCACAATTCGCACCACTTTTCCTTTGTATATGTTGCCAACCATGCTGTTGTCATTTTTCTTCTCTATGAAGAACTCCACAAGAACGCCGTTTTCCAGGAATGCTATGCGTGTCTCGTTAAACGTTACATTAATTATCAGTTCTGAGGCCATGGATCCTTCTGTCCTCCGTCTTTATGATTCTTTGAAAATCACCTCTTGCCTTCAACTCTTTGATACCTTTACCTTTCCACGTATAAAAAAACCGTTTACTATTATACCCCAGTTTCCACAAATCCAAATCGATACTTTTATCGGCTATCAAAAGATATGAGTAATCTTTTACCATATTTTGAAGGCTTCCCTTGATATACTCATAAATTTTGATTCCTCTCGGCAATATCCTGTTCATCTCAACTATGATTTTTTCGTGTATCAAAACTCCCATGTCTATTTCTATCTCAATCAATTCGCAGGTGCTCTCTATGCCAATTGGCAGCGCATCCGAGAGGGATATTTTTGGCATGGGGTGAAATTTGCCATGGGTTCTGATTATGATTCCCAGTGAGCGAAGCGCCCGGAGCACAATATTCATGGTGTCAAGGTGTCCTATATACCTGGCATCTCCATATTTTCCATACCTGAAGGTATATTTGATGCCAGTTGGAAGTGGGGAGTTGGGAGTTCGGAGTTCGGGTAGAGCAGTTTTGAATTCTGAATTTTGAATTGTGAGGCGAGACATATCAGCTTCGGGTTCAAGCATAGTTTTTAATCCATAATCCCTAATCCTTAACCCATAACGTGGAGCCTTGCACCCCATTCCGCATGCTGCGCATCCGGTATAGCAATCGTCAGTTTTCTCGCCTGACTGGGCATGGATGAGTTCCTGGGACAGGAAGGATTTATTAATTCCTGTATCGATAATGTCCCAGGGAAGGTTTGTTTCGATTGGTTTTGCACCAAGGTAGTTGTCCATAGAAATTCCTTGCTGCTCAAACCATTCGTCGTAAAGTTCTGGCTGAAAATACTCCCGCCATGCCTCAAGCTTCACGCCCTTGTGAAAGAGGTATTCAAAAAGAGACGTGAGTCGGCCGTCTCCTCTGGTTACAATCGCCTCAATAATGCTTGTTTTGGGATCTCTGTATTTTACCTTCACCCTCCTGCCTTTCAGGGTTTTTTTCAGCATACTGATCTTTTCGGAAAGAATCTTCTCATCCTCCATAGGAAGCCACTGGAAAGGTGTGTGCGGTTTTGGTATAAAAGGAGACACGGACAGGTTGATGTCTATATGCTCTTTTTCAAAGGGGATGAGCATCGCTTTGATTGCATGAATGTCCTCTTCTTTTTCCCATGGAAAGCCGATCATGAGATACAGTTTAAGCTTTCTCCATCCATATTTTTTAAGAAGGGGGAGTTGTCCAAGGAGGATGTCCATGTCGATATTCTTGTTGAGTTTGCACCTCATCTCGTCTGTGGCTGATTCAAGGGCAAAGGTAAAGCCCGTGCGGGCAATGTCGCCGATAAGGGTTATCTCGCTTTCCTGAATGCTGCCTACTTTCAATGATGGCAGCGCAACTGACACGCCGCGATACCGTTCCTTGATATAGGCAATAACGTCAAAGAGGGCGCTATAATCACCGGAACTCAAGGAAAGGAGGGAAATCTCCTCATATCCTGTGCCTTCCATACCCTGGTCGATGATATTTTTCACTTTTTCAAAGGAACGTTCTCTATAAGGCCTGTACCCGAAACCAGCAAGGCAGAACCTGCAGCTATTCCCGCATCCCCTCGATATTTCAACATTGAACCGGTTGTGGATGCTTCCTGCCACGGGGATAGGGGGTCGTGTCGGGTGATAAGAATCGTCAAGATTCTCAATGAATTGTCTCTTCACCTGGTCTTTTGGAAAAAGAGAAGAATACACGCCATCAAGTCCGGCTAGTTCCCTGATAGTGTCTTCTCGTCGCGCCCCCTTGCGAACCTTCAGAGTGTTCAGGATTTCTATAAGTTTTCTATCTGCCTCTCCAATAACGATGAGGTCAAAAAACTTCTGAAAAGGGACAGGATTGAGCATGGATGGTCCGCCTCCGACCACGATTGGCCCCTTTTTCCTGTCTTCTGCCCTGATGGGGATTCCGGCAAGATCAAGCATGTTGAGGATGTTGGTGACATTGAGTTCATAGGAAAGGGAAAAGCCTATCATGTTCATGGCAGAAAGTGGTGTTCGTGATTCAAGGGTTGCAAGGGGAATACTATTCTGCCTGAGGTGGGCATCCATGTCATCCCACGGCGCAAAACAACGCTCGCACCAGACCCCCGGTAGGGTGTTTGCGAGGCCATAGAGAAGAAATAAGCCATAGTAGGACATGCCGACTTCATAGACATCAGGGTAGCAGAGCGCAAATCTGACTGCCACCTCAGCAGGGTCTTTCATTATCCGGTTTGGTTCAATTCCCGTGTATCGGGCAGGTTTTGTGATAGTGCTTGGAATGTTCATCATTGTTAAATGTTATACCATAGTATTAGGGAATGTATTCAGTTTAGTCGTTAAGATTTTAAGAACTTAAATGTTAAGAAGCCAAGAGGTTCAAACTCATTTTTTAGTTTCTCATCTTCACAACTTCTATTGTTTACTATACCCCTTCCTTCATAATGCGCCCAAGGTCCCCCATCACCATTCTCTGAATTCTTTCAAGAGCCTCTTCACTTTTTCCCTCAAATCGCAATACAAGGATCGGCTGAGTGTTGGAAGACCTGACGAGCCCCCATCCATCATCAAAGAGGACCCTGACGCCATCAATATCGATAATGTTAAACTTACCTCTGTAGTAGTATGTCAGTTTTTTTACAACTTCAAATTTTTCGTTGTCAGGACAATCGATGCGTATCTCAGGGGTTGAGTAACTTTTCGGTATATCGGCGAGATACTCAGAAAGGGGACGGTTACCTTTACCCATAATCTCAAGAAGCCTCAGGGATGAGTAAATGGCATCATCAAAGCCGAAGAACTTATCAGCAAAGAAAATATGTCCGCTCATCTCTCCACCCAGCAATGCCCCTGTCTCTTTCATTTTCTGTTTAATAAGGGAATGGCCCGCCTTCCACATGATGGGAATACCTCCATGTCTTTCTACATCATCGAATAGGTTTTTTGAGCACTTCACCTCAGAGACGAAGGATGCCCCTTTGTAGGTCCTTAATATGTCCCGTGCAAATATGATCATGAGGTAGTCACCCCAGATGATGTTGCCTTTGTCATCAATAACGCCGATCCTGTCGCTGTCGCCATCATATCCAATACCTATATCGGCTTTTTGTTCCAGAACCGTCCGGCGCAGCGTCTCCATGTTCGTTTCAACAGTGGGGTCGGGAAAATGATTCGGAAAGTGGCCGTCCATTTCGCAGAAGATACCGGTAACGTGCTGCCCCATCTCTCTGAGTATAGGGACTGCAACGACACCGCCGGTCCCGTTTCCAGCATCAACGACAACCTTGAAGCCTTTTTCCAGTTTAATATTGGATCTCAGAAAACCATAATAATCTTCTACAATCCCCTTATATTCACAATACGTTCCTTTACCATAAACAAAACGCTTCTCCTCGATCAATTTCCCTATGTACTGTATTTCATCACCAAAAATGGTGCTTTTGCCGAAAGCAACCTTGAAGCCATTCATGGTGGGTGGATTATGACTCCCCGTTATCATGATCCCGCCTTCCACATCAAGGGTAAAGAGGGAATAGTAGAAAAGCGGAGTAGGAACAAGCCCAACATCGACAACGTCTAATCCTCCTTCTATCATGCCTTCAACAATAAGATCCCTAAAGTGTTCTGAGCTTAACCTGCAATCCCTTCCCAAGGATGCAGTTTTCTTGCCTTTTTCAGACATGTAAGAAGCAAATGCCTGGCCGATGTCTCTCACAACAGAGTCCGTTAGATCTCTCTCAACATCTCCTCTGATATCGTATTCTCTGAATATGACCTTGTTCATCGTGCTATCCTTTCCTGGGGCTTGCGTCGCCCCCTCAGCGAGCAAAGCTCACCGAGCCTCCCCCTCGCGCCCGCCTGCCTCAAGCCGAGCTCATCAGGCAGGTCGCTAGGACGCAGCAGCAATTCAAAGTTTATTCGTCTATCTTCCAAGTCACACATAGTGTGACGGTCGTCCCTCGTCCATCGGTTATTAATCCTTACCCCTTTCATCCCTAATCCAGTTTTTCCTAATCTCGTAACCTTTTTAACTCAATAGTTACTTCATTCATCTTGTCCATACATGACATTTCCACCACTTCGGGGTTGCCCCATTCAGGTGGAAAACCTCCGCCAAACTGGAGCATAATAACATAGGGGAAGATATCATGATAGAAAAAACCGCACATATTGCCTGTATTGTGGCCACTCAACTCGATCTGATCCCCGACTTTGTGGCCGACGTTGCAATGTCCTTTTACTCCCATGATAGTTGCTACAACACGGAAACCAATCCTGTCTTCTGCCATGATTCTCTCCTTTCGCTACCAGCTAAAAGCCATGAGCTTTCTCTATGGTTCCACAAATGCAGCGCCAATAATTGCTGCATCTTCTCTCAACTTCGCCTTGACGAGCTTTGTATTTTTTAAAGAGGCTGCCATAGCCCTTTTTTTCAAAATTGGCTTAACATCCTCTATTAGATGGCGTGTTCCATAGACAACTCCTCCTCCCAATACGATAATTTCAGGATTTAAAAGATTTGCCATGCTGGCAAGGCCAGCACCCAGATATTCGAGCACCTCAGTCCATATCGTCTCGCACAGCTCATCACCAAGGGCTGCTCCAGACTCAACATGACCGGCATTTATGGCCGCAATATCGCCATGGATCAGCCCCCATAGCTTTCCACGGTACCCGTTCTTTATGTGTTTCTTAACCCGCTCAACGATATACCTGCCACCACAGTATGCTTCAAAACATCCGGTGTTACCGCAGTTGCACGGATATCCAAAAGGATTAAGAGTTAAGTGACCAATTTCTGCACCTGCATTGTAAGATCCCCGGTAGACCTTTCCGTGAATGATGATTCCACCACCAATTCCTGTACCGATGAATACCCCGAGGACGTTATCTGCCCCCCTCGCAGCGCCAAAACGCCACTCACCATAGGTTGCCGCATTCACATCATTGTCCACAAAAGCATGTACTTTCAATGCAGCCTCAATATCATCCCTCAAAGGTACGTTATGCCATCCGAGGTTCGGTGAAAACAGGATTTTTTTAAATTCCGTGTCAATCTGTCCTGCAGAAGCAACACCAATTCCCTCCAATGACCCTGGGCGCATAGTGTTTTCAGAAAGAACGTCACGCACCAACTGAACAATGGCGTTACGGACAATGGGGTAGCCCTTATGGCGCCCCACAAATATCTTTTTTCTAGCCGTAACCTTGCCAGAGTTATCAACAATCCCGGCAACTATCTTTGTTCCCCCAATGTCAATTCCTATTCGCATGTGTCCTTTTATTCGCTCTTGCGGAGAAGTTCTTTCATCATCTGTGCATTCTTCACTGCCTTACCTAGATGGCAGTTATTGAAGAAAACAAATGTTGTTTCGGCCCTCCGCGCAATATCCTGTATCGGCTTTACAAACTCTCTTAATTCCTTCTCGGAATACAGGTAGTCGTAACGCACCTCAACGGGCTCTCTAAACCAGGCCCTGTTGCGTCCGTGAAAACGGAAATAGCCTGTTTCTGATGTAAGAGAAGGACAAAACGGCAAAAGGCCCTTCAGCTTTGGTTCATCTACAACACAGCAACCAAAAGACAATGTTTCAAGGATATCCATATGCCCATCCTCGAACCAGCGAGCATTTCTGAATTCAACTACCGACTTGTAATCTAAGAATTCATCTTTGAGGACTTTCAGATAATCAATGTTTTCCTGGTTCGGGACAAACGCATAAGGAAACTGGAAGAGAAGTGCCCTTAGGTTCTGTCCAAGAGGGCTAATCCCTTCTTTGAACATCTTGAATTGTGCCCGTGTGACATCATTTCTTTCATGGGTTATTCCTTTAAAGGCTTTTACAGCAAAAGAAAATGAATCCGACGTTCGTCTCAAGAAAGACTCCATTGTTTTCTTCGAAGGCAGCGCATAATATGTATAGTTTACCTCGAGGGCGGTAAAACCCATGACCTTTTCATAGTAGGATAGCATGTCCTGTTTTCTGATATTCTCCGGATAGACCTCGCCGATCCAATCGTCAAAAGAAAAACCGCTTGTGCCGACATAGACTTCACTCATATGTATAACTCAAAAATCATATAGTTTATACCCCGAATGCAATGAGCGCAGGGTATGTATGGAAATGGCCAATAAAGCTAAAGAAGCTTCGGGGGACTTCCTTTTCGTTTGACATCTCCGCACCATCTAAATAATATATGTGAACACCTAAAATCTCAAGGTAAAAAGGGGTTCTCATGGAGAAACAGTACGTTGTTGATGACATAACCGTGCAAGACACCTGGCGCATGTTCCACATCATGTCGGAATTTGTAGAAGGCTTTGAAAATCTTTCAGCTATACAGCCTGCGATAAGCATATTCGGGAGCGCCCGATGCAAAGAAGGAGATCTTCTTTATACAAGAGCATATAATCTTGCGAAGCTTCTCGGTAAAAACGGTTTCAATGTGATTACTGGCGGCGGGGGCGGCGTAATGGAAGCAGCAAACAAAGGTGCTGCAGAAGTAGGGGCAAAGTCGGTAGGGCTCAACATAGAACTGCCTTTTGAGCAGGTACCCAACCACTATGCGAACATAAAACTAGGATTCCGTTACTTTTTTGTTCGCAAAGTAATGTTCATTAAGTATGCAATGGCATATATCGCGCTCCCGGGAGGTTTTGGAACCCTCGACGAGTGTTTTGAGGCCCTGACACTCATCCAGACAAAAAAAATTAAGTCTTTCCCGGTTATTCTTGTTGATTCCTCTTACTGGAGGGGGCTTGTTGAATGGATGAAGGATAACCTTCTTTTCTGTGATAAGGTTTCCCCGGGAGACCTTGAAATCTTTAAAATCATTGATGAACCGGAGGAGATTGTTCAATACCTGAAAAAGTTTGTAATACTATGACTGGGGCTTGCGTCGCCCCCTCAGCTAGCAAAGCTTGCCGAGCCTCCCCCTCTCGCCCAAGAATGGGCTGGTTATTAATCCTTACCCCTTTAATCCTTAATCCTGACTTTCTTTCTGGTGCTTGCGTCGCCCCCTCCACGCGACCCACTCACCGGGTGGGGTGCCTCGGCTGTCGGAGCCTCCTCCTCTTGGCCACTGTGTGAGCTAGTGTCCTGTCCCGCAAATAACCTAGCTCTTGTCATTCCGAGGGAAGCGAAGGAATCTCTCTGTGAGATTGCCCCGTCGTTTAATCTCCTAGCAATGACCATGTACAGAAGCGTTAGGGACATGACACCAGATAGATGAAAAAGGACTTCGTACCCGTCAGAACACATAAACCTTCCGGTATCTCAGAAAAGGTCATTCGCCTTCTTGAGATATACACTATGATTGCTCAGGGCCGACATCCCTCAATAGCCTCTCTCATGGCGCAGTTCGGTGTCACTGAGCGAACCATTTTCCGTTACCTTGAACAGATCAATATTATTGACGCTATCGAATTTGACCGGGAGAGAAATGGGTACCGATTTACCCATGGCGACCGAATCAAGAAGCTAAGACTTGACGACCAGGAGCTGATAACCCTTTTCACTGCCGGAGAAGCGCTGACTCATCTGGGGGCAGCTTTCAGGACAAAATTTCAGGGACTTCTGGCTAAGATGTTTTCTTCATCTGGCAAGCCCGGGGAAGAGGAGAGAATTCCCATCATTGTCAAAACCCCGGATGCTTCCATTAATGAGAAGATTCAAGACCATCTCATGAAAATATCTCTGTGCATGAAGGAAAAGAGGTCGGTGAGCATGGTCTATCGCGCCAAAGGAGTAAGGGAAGCCACGGAAAGGATTGTAGATCCCTATGGCCTTGTATTTTACGAGGGTGTGTGGATATTGGTTGGTTACTGCCATCTGCGCAAGGAGTTAAGAAGTTTTGCTATGGACAGAATCATTGATCTTGTCGAGCGTTTTCTCTATTTCGAGGTCCGTGGAGGTTTTGATCTTGAGGAATATATTGCAGGCAGCTGGGGGGTTATCCATGAGGAACCGGTCAATATAACGGTCCGATTCAAGGCAAGTGTGAGCGAATTTATCCTCAGGAAAGAAAAGTGGCACCCCTCTGAAAAGAGAAAGATGCTTTCAAGTGGAGATGTTGAACTTACTTTTACTATTGCAGGCGTCAATGAGATAAAACATTGGATTTATTCATGGCTTCCCAACGTCGAAGTTGTTAAACCAGCCTGGTTTCGTCAGCAGATCAGGAACGAACTCAGCCGCTCTATCCAAGAGCACATATAACCCTGTTTTTCTATTCGGATATGTAGCTGTGTCGGGTATTCCCCGCAAACACTCTCATTCGCTCCAGCGGCGACCTTCGCTCGCGTTCGGTGTTGGAACATATTACAGGGGCTCACGTCGCCCCCTCTACCGGCAAAGCCGTCAGAGTCTCCCCTTCTCGCCCACTGTGTTGGCTAGCTTCGGAGCTTTGCTTACGCAAAAGACCAAGCTTCCTCGCCTCACAACGGTTTGCTTGGGAAAATCCGAAACAATGCTCCGATGGCGTATCTAAAATAAAAAGATTTTTTCCTTACTCACTGACATACAGTTGTCACCTCCCTCTCGTATAATGAAATAATAAGGCCATAGGCTATGGGCAATAGGCAATAGAAAGTGAAAAGAAAAAAGTAAAAGCGGGACAGGAGGTAAGGCGGGAATGGCGAGAAATGGGGGCAGAAAGAAAGCCAGAAGAGGTGAGCTATGATGGGTATCATAAGAATAGAGATAGAAACACGGTTGGTGCTGACAGGTATGATCATCATATTTTTGATTGGTGCGGCGGTGCAAATTGCTGACGCTCCTTCATTAGAAGCGGTCAATCCTAATACAGTTCAGTGTTACCAGATTGATGAAAGTGGCCGAATCACAGACAGCGATGGCCGATTACGGGGATGGATAAAAGGTAATGAGGTTTACAGCCCTGTCCTGCAGCTCAAATATCGATTGTCCGACAGAAACTTGGAGGATGTTCCCTGAGATCAAGGAAAGTTATTTCTTTTTTGTTATCCCTATAACGTTGGGAATAGGCAGGAATTCATTGCTCATTTCGCCAACAATAGAGGCTAATTCATGCCTGCCCACCCTTGCAAGTTCGATACTGTTGTGACGGAGATAAAAGGACGCTGCCGGCCCACCTTCTAGGTGCATTGCACACTCTAATTTAATTGGTAGGGACAATAGAATTTTAATCAATTCATGCATGGTGTATGGTGATCCTGAAAAGATCAGCAAAATGTTCCCATTCTGATCCTGCCCCAGGGCTGCTTCGCTCCATCTCTTCTCCTGTTGTGCCCAGCGCTCTGATCGAGGCCGCTTGATCAGCCTGAGGTTCTGGATCACCGTATGGTATTCGGCGACAACCTCTTTCATGTCTTTTACATCTGTATCGAACACCATGGCAGACGGCAATTCTGCCTTTTTTGGATTAAAGGCAAAGACGGAGGCATAGGTCTTATGAAACCGTGGGTTGTTCACATGAGAATAATTTTTCATATAACCAACATTTGATTTGAGGTCCGTCTGAAACATTCCCGCATTGATGGCCGCAATAAGCTTGTATTTGTATGCCCACTCTTTAACAGTCAGCGAAAGTGAGCCAGGGGTCAATTCAGAAATAGAAAGGAGGCGAAAATTGTAAATTTTAGGATCTATTCTGACGATAAGTATCTTTGAATCACCGGTGGTTGACTTCGTGGAAGCTGTGAAATCGCTATAGTGCAGACCCTCATCAAGCTGTTTCCAGGTAGCATTCTGTCCTGCAACGTCTGAAATAAGAATGAAGATAAAGAAGGCAAACACACAAATTCTTACTCGCCAATCTTCTGTCCCGATTTTTTTAGCTGTCACTGGTCTCCTGGCTTTCCAAGGGCCTGATACATCTCGGGCCTCCTATCTTTGAAGAGATCATTATAAGGATTGATCGATTTATTCAATGCATTTTTAAGGTCAATATCTGAAATCATAATTGACGTGCCTTTTGCAGGTGCTCGCTCAATGACTGTGGAATCCGGCGCAACGATCTGGCTCATGCCAATGAATGTGAGGGGAGGCCCATCTTTTCTCTGCTCCGTCCCGGTTCTGTTTGCAGTAACGGCATACACTCTGTTTTCAAGGCATCTGATAGGCATAGCAGCAGGACAGTGGGGCAGGACAAGGTTTGCCGGATGGGCAATGATCTGTGCGCCCTGTAATGCAAGAGACCTTATGGATTCCGGAAAAAACCATTCAAAGCAGATCATGATACCAATCGTGCCCAGGTCTGTTTGAAAGATGTTAAATCCCGTATTGCCGGGTGTGAACCATAATATTTCTTCAAAGAAGAGATGAGTTTTACGGTACACGCCGACGAATCCATCCGGCCCCGTGATTACTGCAGAGTTATAAAAATGCTTACCCACCCTTTCAGGGAGTCCCCCCGCGATATACATTCCGTATTTTTGTGACAGACCTACAAGGGCCTCAGTTGTCTCTCCTCCAGGTATTGCCTCTGCGAGCTGTGAAACTTCATCCATAGAAATAAACTGGTATCCTGTGGCAAAGAACTCAGGCAAAACCATAAGCTCAGCATCAATCCCTTCCAGGGCATTTGCCACCTTTGCAAGGTTTTTTTCTTTTTTGCCAAAAATTGGGTTGAACTGATAAAATCCTGCTTTCATAATTATCCGTATCATAGCATGACTGTTACCGGGAGACAAGGTTGAGTTAGCAACTATTCTTTATTTCTAAGCGCTTGTGAATTGCAGGTTCCTGCTGTAGAATGATGTATGGTATATCCAATTCTTATTGTTGAAGACGACCCCAAGATTACCCATATCGTCAAGGTATACCTTGAGGGGGCAGGGTTCAGGGTAATCCATGTTGATCGAGGGGCGCAAGCCCTCGAAGAAGCGCGGAAGGAGAAGCCGCTCCTTGTGATCCTCGACCTCATGCTTCCTGATATGAGCGGTGAAGAAGTTTGCCTTCAGCTCAAAGAACTCGTCGATGTTCCAATTATCATGCTGACGGCAAAGTCTTCTGAAGAGGAACGGGTTGCCGGTTTTGCTCTCGGTGCAGATGACTACGTGGTGAAACCCTTCAGCCCCCGTGAACTGGTTTTTCGGGTCAAGGCTGTTTTGAAGCGGTTCGAAAAAGGAGACCTGAGAGGCGAAGGACCTATAAGGTTCAATGGCGGTTCTCTTGTCGTGGATGGTGATAAATACAAGGTTATAAAAGCCGGCAATGAAATACGATTAACACCAACAGAGTTCAAGGTTTTGTTTACCCTTGCCAATTCACCTCAAAAGGTTTTCACCCGCAGTGAACTTGTTGAAAAGGCATTGGGATACCAGTTTGAGGGCTACGAGAGAAGTGTAGACGCCCATATTAAGAACATCCGTCACAAGCTGGAGGATGATCCACAAAACCCGGTATTCATTCATACGATTTATGGTGTAGGCTACCGATTTTCAGGCAACAGAGATGTTTAGAAGCCTTTGGCTCAAATTTCTTATCCTTCTTCTTGGGGTTGCAGTTTTATCGCTCTCCGGCACGATCGTGCTGAGGGAACTCATGCTCAGGGACTTTCGGGCTTACATTGAAGGCGAGACCGAAGATAAGATTTATTGGATTATAGCTGACCTCGAAGGGGCTTACGATCGCAACGCCGGGTGGAAAGCTGATTCCCAAGCGCAAAGTTTACTTTGGGCTTTTACCTTAGGTTTTGAAATACGACTTCTTGATCATGCAGGAGACCTGGTAATTGATACGGAAAAGGCAATTGGGACCACCACTCCACAAGTGAAAAGAAGACTTTTGGCCCTATCACAATCCAGGAACCTTGAGGATGCAGGTGAGTTTTTTGTCTATCCCCTTTTCCTTTCCGGGCAACAGATAGGAAGCCTTGAGGCTAGAGAACTCAAGCCCCTCAGGGAGGGCATATTTTTAAACCGTTCAAATCGCTTCTTACTTTTGTCCATACTTGTGATCGGGGTGCTTACCATCATTGTGAGTATTCTTTTTTCCCGCCGGCTGACCCGCCCTATCAAGGAGCTTGCCCGTGCCGCATCTTCAATCAGCAAGGGAGATTTCAAAGGGCGTGTCTCCATAAAAAGGCACGACGAGGTAGGAGAGTTATCGGATACGTTCAACCGCATGGCGCAGACCCTGGAGACCCACGAGGCATTACGGAGGAACCTGATAGCTGACGTGGCCCATGAACTACGAACCCCCTTAGGTGTAATGCGCGGGGAATTGGAAGGCATGATGGACGGGCTAATTCCAAATGACACGGCCCGTCTGCAATCACTCCATGATGAAACAGGACGCCTCAAGAAGATGGTTGATGGTATTGAAGAACTCAACCAGGCGGAAGCGAGCGTGCTTTCCTTACGAAAACAACAGTTTAAGATCAAGCCTTTTCTGGAGAACATTACAGAGAGATACAAGAACGTTTTCTCTGAAAAGGGGATATCTCTTGAACTACAATGTCCCGATGATTACGAGATCAATGCTGACCCCGAGCGGTTGAGCCAGATCATGGTGAATCTGCTGAGTAATGCTTTACGGGCAACAGACTCAGGAGGTCACATATCACTCTCAGCACTGTCCGGTAATAATTGGATGAAGATCTCTATAGAGGACACCGGAGTTGGAATGCCAGAAAAGGACCTACCCTTTATCTTTGAGAGGTTTTACCACGGACCAGGAGGCGGTCTTGGGATTGGCTTAACTATCGTGAGAGAACTGGCAGAGGCCCATGGGGGCAAGGTAGAAGTTAAGAGTACCCAGGGAAAAGGAACAGAGTTTAGTGTATTTCTCCCGATGGGAGGTGTTCACAATCCTTCATAATCTCTTCGTCACCCTTTCACATTCCCTCCTTATACTACTAACATTGATTCCCATAGAAAAGGAGGAACAAAGAATGAAAAAGGTATTTGTAGTTGCTTTAATAGTTATTTTTGGAGCTCTTATGAGCACAGCAGCAGTTGCAGCATGGACTAAGGGGCAAGGTCCAGAACCTGATGCCCAGGTAGATGTAAATGCCTTCAGGAACTTCCAGAAGGAAACATTGCCTCTTCGGGATGAAATGGCAGTAAAAAGACTGGAACTCAGGAATGAATTCAATAAAGAAACCCCTGATCAGGCAAAGATTGCTGCCCTTCAGCAAGAGATGATTGATCTGAGGACGAAGATCAGTGATGCAGCCAAGAAGAACGGGGTTCCTGACAGAGGCTTTGGTCAAGGATACGGTAGAAGAGGTGGTTGGGGTCCCGGTTACGGTAGGGGCGATGGTCCTGGCTACGGTCGTGGTTATCACATGGGCCAGGGCGGCGGTTATGGTCCTGGTTATGGCAGGAGCAATTGCCCGATGTGGCAATAGAATTGATAAAAAATGATTTGGAAGTGGAGTCCTCAATAGCTGGAGTGACTCCACTTCCAAGGGAGTGCAGATGGTAGTGCGTATGTTCGTAATGATTTTGATAGCCATTGTTTTTATTTCATTGCCTGCAGTCTCTTCCGCTCAACCCTGGCGTCATGGCATGCATGACAAGCATGAAAGGCCCCCATACGGCCAGTTTTGTCCTGGTCTGCGCGGTGATCCCTATGGCGCCAGACGATTGGTAAGAACGACAGATGAGGCAAAACAGGTGCTTGAACAATACTTTGAGGGAACCGGCAGGAAGGTAGGTATTGGAAACATCGAGGAAAGAAGATGGTTCTTCATCGCAGAATTACTCAGCCCCGAAGGTGTTCTGATTGATAAAGCAATCGTTGACAAGCGAACAGGTAGGATCCGCTCAATATACTAAGCTTGTTTACCCAAAGACCTCCACGTTCCACAACTTGATCCATCATTTATTATAAACTCGGATTTTTCATTGAGATACCTATCTGTGTAGGGCATTCCTCACAAACACGCTCATTCCTCTCCGGCGGCTCCCTTCGCTCGCGTTCAGCTTCGGAACTTTTGCATATGCAAAAGGCCAAGCTTCCTCGCTTCACGACGGTTTGCTTAAGGAAAACCCGACACCACGTTTTAATGACTTATCTGAGATAATTACTCAACATTTGATATGCCATCAGAAAATATGGTACTGAAATGGGATAAAAACTGCCAAGCAGGATCAATTGTATCATACGGCCAATGCTGCAAGGAGAGGGTGCTGATGACAGATTTCGAAAAAGGATTGGAGATGTGGGATCATCCGGAGATTGTGTCCCGGCTATTTTTTCCTCGTCGCGAATTTGCTGAAGAACCAAACCCGCTAAATGCGAAGAACCATTTTGTCAAGGTAGCAGATGGCATAGCCATCGGATGCCGATTCTATCCTGCACGGAATGATGCACCCAGTATTCTCTATTTTCATGGTAATGGCGAGACAGTGCCGGATTATGATTATGTGGCGCCGCTCTATCAGAAGCGCGGACTCAATTTGTTCGTAACGGATTATCGAGGGTACGGCATGAGCGATGGGAGCCCTACCGCAGGTAGTATGATCCGTGATACCCACCCGATCTTTCAAGCCTTTATTGCATTGCTTCATGATATGGATTATACAGGGAAGCTTTATGTCATGGGACGCTCCCTGGGAAGCGCACCTGCTATTGAAGTGGCCTACCATTACCAGCAGCAATTGAAGGGACTGATTATCGAGAGCGGTTTTTCATCAGGTCAAAGTCAGCTTATACGATTGGGTGCAACACATTTGTTCAAAAATGTGAAAAACCCCATTGGCTTTGGGAATGATCTGAAAATTAAGAAAATAACCATCCCCACGCTCATTATACACGGGGAAGAGGACGAGATTATACCCATGACGGAAGGAAGAGCGCTTTATGACCTCTCTGGCTCACATGAAAAATCCTCTCTCTTCATCCCCTATGCAGGCCACAACAACATCATGATGCTCGGCCTTGAAGCATACATGGGAGCTATTGAAAGGTTTGCCGAATAAAGGCGAAAAAAGTGGTGATTGTTAGTCGGCAACCTTGCAACTTATGGAGATACCTTCTCCGCTGCCACGCTCAATAGTTGTGAGGAATTTGGGATTACGTTTTACAAAATCAACGAACCTCTGGACGTCCCTACCGCCGCGAAGTGTGTTGTGGGCAGTATAACAGCCCCCAATGCTCATCTTTGGCGCAATATCGATGAAGTACTGAAGATACCAGTCTTTGTCAGCGTCGCAGAAAACGAAGTCAAAAGGACCGTCAAGTATTCGCACCAGGTCATGAGCATCTCCAAGGCGGGCGTCGATATACCGTTCAACACCTGCTTTCCTGAAATTTTCAAGGGCATGCCTGTAACGCTCCCGGTCGATCTCAATAGTGGTTACCTTGCCGCCAGTCTTTGCGGCAGCCCAGGCTAGCCAGATCGTGGAATGACCCGTGGAAGTACCAATCTCAAGAATATTCTTGAATTGCCCTTTTACGACAAGGTCGTGGAGAATCCTTCCATCCTCGTAAGGCACATTCCAGCCTGTCCAGGAATGCATGTTTTCGCGGAGAAAACTAGAGACCCGTAAATCAAGAGTGGAAGATTTCATCTGTGAAGTCGATTGTTCGCACCATGCCTGACCAATCATGCTGAGGCACAGGAGGCTCACAAATATTTTTACAATAGTTGTCAAAATCATTATTCATTATATGTATGAGATTAATGATTTTCAATGGACAGGGAGAAGGGGTAAGCAGTGAGCGGCTAGCAGCAAAAGGAAAAAGAATAAACGGACAAATGATAGAATCTCATGGAAAAGCCCAGGCAAATGAAGTATTGACATTGTCAGACCAATAGGCAAATATACAGAATGATGTACAGGGCCTGCATCGATGTTTCCACCCCACCCTTGCTGTATCTTTTTCAAACAATTTTATTTTCAAATGATTTGCGAACGTTTCGGCTAAAGGTGTTTCCTCATTTTGGGAACATTTTATTGCACCAATGAATAAATATATTCGCACAATAAGGGAGGGTTATATGCCGATTATTACAGTCAATATGTTTGAGGGGAGAACAGTAGATCAGAAAAGAAAGCTGGTTGCGGAGATGACTGACGCCGTAGTAAATAGCATCGGTGTGAAACCGGAGGATGTGCGGATTATTCTTCAGGATATGGCGAAATATGACTATTCCATCGGGGGAAAACTCGTCATAGATAGGTAAAGCCTGAAATCTTTGTCTACTTTATGTAAGGCCGCCTACTTTACATTCCGATCATGGAGATATCTGCTAGTCTGAAAAACATCGGTCTTGCCTAAGAAAAATTTACATTGATCACTAGCGATGAACAAATAACCCATGGCTGGCTTGTTCCTCTAGCTGAAAGCTTACAGCTATGAGCTTACAGCTGAATCCTGTTTTTCTATACTTATGGAAAAAACGACTCTTTTCTTGTATGATTATTGACTAAATAACATCATTCCAAGGAGAGCATATGGAAAAACCCAAAATCCTTGTCCTTATAGGAAGTGACAGCGACCTTCCTGTGATAAAGGATGGTTTGACGTTTTTGAAAGACATAGGAATACCATTTAAGCTCGACATATCTTCAGCGCACCGTCAACCCGAAAAGACGGTCAACTATGCCCAACTGGCAAGAAAAGAGGGTATCGAGGTTATTATAGCTGTTGCGGGTATGGCTGCCCACCTGCCAGGTGTGATCGCATCACACACTACCATCCCCGTCATCGGTGTCCCCACGAGCGGAGGGGTGCTGAATGGGATAGATGCTCTTCTTTCGATTGTTCAAATGCCAAAAGGCATACCTGTCGCCACTGTGGGCATTGATGCTTCAAGAAATGCGGCCATTCTCGCATGCAAAATACTGTCAATAAAATATGATGATGTCAGAAAAAAGCTTGAGAAAATGAAAACAGACATGAAGAAGCATAATGATGATAAGTCAAAAAAATTAAAAGATATCCTGGCAGATTGACAATTTAGCCATGTTTTGATAAGGTGAAACCATGCTCAACTCAATTACTGACGTAAAAGGCTTGAAGGTAGGTCATAGCTCGGATTACAAGGGTTATACCGGATGCACAGTAATTCTTTGTGAAGATGGGGCGACCTGCGGCATAGACATACGTGGAAGTGCATCGGGCACCCGTCAAATTGATGCGCTGAGCATGAACCACATCGTAGAACATGTTCATGCAATACTTTTATCAGGGGGTAGTTCTTTCGGCCTTGATGCAGCAACCGGTGTTATGCGTTATCTAGAAGAAAAGAGAATAGGTTTCGATGTGGGACCTACAAAAATACCAATCGTCCCTACTGCTGTCATTTTTGATATTTTCTTCGGCGACCCAAAGGCAAGACCCACTCCGGAATTGGGCTATGAGGCATGTATAAACGCGCGAGATACCATAGAGGAAGGGAGCATAGGCGTTGGTACCGGTGCTGCTGTAGGAAAGATCTTTGAGATTTCTAGGGCTATGAAGGGCGGTGTTGGAACGAGCAGCATCGTGATGCCCGATGGTCTTGTTGTGGCAAGCCTCGTTGTGGTGAATGCTTTTGGAGATATTATCGATAACGTAACGGGCAAGATCATCGCTGGTGCCAGAGTTGCACCTGACAGCCTTGAGTTTGCCAACACCGTGGAAAGTATAAAGAAAGGTGCGGTAAAGAAACAATTTGGTCTTGTGAACACGACCCTTGGTGTTGTTGCTACAAACGCGAAATTTAGCAAGAAAGAGGTTACAAAGGTTGCCCAAATGGCCCAGGGGGGGCTGATTAAGACCATAAGCCCTGTTCATACTACCTTTGACGGTGATCTCGTCTTTGCCCTTGCCACCGGTGAGTGTGAGGCAGACCTCAACCTTGTTGGAGTTCTTGGGGAGTTTGTAATTGCAGAGGCCATAAAGAGGGCAGTTAAGAAAGCAGATGGGTTTGGGATTCTTCCGGCCTTCAAGGATAGTACAAAGGGCTGGAAAACAACATAATAAAATAACGTGAACGGTTATCGGTTATCAGTTAACAGTAGGCAGCGAGCAGTAAGCGGTAAGTAGTTAACAGAGCTCGAAGAAAAAACCAGTTAGCAAAAAGAAAAAAGAGTGTAGGGCTTAATGGAAGATTATAAAGCGATAGCAAAGCTTATTAAAGAAAAAGGTTATATGGTTGCATTTACCGGTGCAGGAATATCTGTGGACAGCGGCATCCCCGCTTTCAGGGGAGGTCAGGGATTATGGGAGAAATATGATCCAATGGAATATGCTGAAATACGGGCTTTTTACCATAATCCGGGGAAGGTATGGGTAATGTTGAGGGAGATGTCCGAGGTTATCTTTGAATCTAAGCCAAGTCCGGCACACCTTGCCCTTGGGGCACTTGAAAAAAAGGGTATTCTCAAGGCAGTAATCACTCAAAATGTCGATGGTCTCCACCATGTGGCAGGTAATACAAACGTGATCGAATACCATGGAAACCACAGATGGCTTATTTGCCCAAGTTGTTCAAAAAGAATACCTCTTGCCCGTGACGTTGTCAGCATTCAACCTTATCCAAAGTGTGAGAAATGTAATACCGCACTGAAGCCCGATGTTGTATTTTTTGGCGAGGGTATTCCTATGATTGCAGCTTTCAGGGCAAATGAAGAGGCAGATGTGTGTAACACCTTGCTCATTATTGGCACCTCTGGCGTTGTATATCCCGCTGCTGAGATTCCATTCGCAGCTAAGTCAAAAGGAGCAACGATCATTGAGATTAATGTTGAGGAAACTCCGTTTACTTCATCTATAACCGACCATTTCCTGAAAGGCAGCGCATCGGAGATATTGCCGAAGATTCTTGAACATATAGACTGAATAAAGCTCATAGCTGTAAGCTCAAAGCTGACAGCAAATGAACAATAGAATAACCATATGGCTATATCAGACTCCGAACTCCGAACTCCGAACTCCGAACTATTAAGACACGCCTACTGTATCATCATGGCTGGAGGCAGGGGAGAGAGGTTTTGGCCTTTAAACGCTCAGAACATGCCCAAGCCGTTCCTCAAAATACTTGGTGCCAGCACTATGATTCAGCTTACAGTCGAAAGGGTAGCGAGGCTGTTGCCATTGGAGCGGATTTTCATTGTTCTCGGTAAATCTCATGTCGATAGTGCGAGAAACCAACTACCGAATTTGCCTGCAGCTAATTTTCTCGTAGAACCAGAGGGCAGAGACACAGCCCCTTGTATCGGTTTTGCGGCCATTTCGCTGCTGAAGTTAGACCCACAGGCAATTATGATTGTTTTGCCAGCCGATCATTTTATTCCTGACAGCGAACATTTTGTAAAGACTGTCTCATATGGGGCAGACATTGCAAGCAGGGGCGATTACCTCGTTACAATAGGGATCAAACCCAGCAGGCCTGAGACTGGTTATGGATATATTAATGCCCATGAACCGGTTTTTTCCTCAAATGATTATACCTGTTACAAGGTGGCAAGATTCGTTGAAAAACCTGATGTCATCCACGCACAGCAATATCTTAAAGAGGGCAATTACTTCTGGAACGCAGGGATGTTTATCTGGAAGGTAAAGACTGTTCTCGCAGGAATTGCACGGCACATGCCGGAACTCCATAAAGGTCTCCTTGCAATTCAAAAGGCATGGGTTGATCGCAATGAGGTACGTTTTACAGAAATATATTCACGCCTTGACCGAAAATCGATTGACTATGGATTAATGGAAAAAGCAGAGAATGTCCTCATGATACCTGGCGAATTTACTTGGGACGATTTAGGAACATGGTCTTCGCTTCTGAGAGTTAAAGAACTTGATGAGAATGGAAATTATTGTTCAGGCGACACTACCTGCCTTGAAACACAGAATTCCGTTATTTGCAGTGACGGATTGAAAGTTGGCGTCGTAGGACTGTCCAATCTGGTGATTGTAGCATCAAGGGACGGGGTTCTTGTATGCGACGCCGAACATGCACAGGAGGTACGTGAAATAGCACAACTTATAGAGGCGAAGAGAGAGCAAAAATAGACATAACGGACGAGAGATGGTCGTCCATCGGGAATCAGCGGTAAGTTAAAACGGGGGGGTCCATGATTTCAAAAATAACAACTGCGACGATTTATGGCATTGATGGCATCAAGATCGATGTGGAGGTAGACATCTCTCTGGGTCTTCCGGCCTTCAATATTGTCGGTCTTCCAGAGGCTTCTGTTAAAGAAAGTAAGGAGAGGGTCAGATCAGCTATCAAGAACGCAGGATTTGAATTCCCCAATGACAGGATAACAATAAACCTGGCCCCTGCAGACGTGAGGAAAGAAGGTTCATCTTTCGACCTACCCATAGCAATCGGGATTCTTGCCTCGTTAAATATCATAAAAAAGGAAGCGCTAAAGAACTACCTCATAGCAGGAGAACTTTCGCTTGATGGTCGGATAAAAAGCGTACGAGGAATCCTCCCGACTGCAATACTGGCCAGCAAGGAGAAGATGGCAAACATCATTGTTCCGTATGAAAATGGCAGCGAAGCATCGGTTGTACAGGGCATCAGGATTTTTGGAGCAAAACATCTTCTTGAGATCGTTCATTTCCTCAAAGGTGATGATTCCCTGGAAGAGTTCAGGGAGACAGACACAAAAAACGAGGATGTCGATAAAGGGACGGGACTCAATTTTTCTGATATTAAGGGCCAAGCGCAGGCAAAGAGGGCGCTTGAGATAGCTGTAAGCGGAAGTCACAACCTTTTAATGATCGGTCCACCTGGATCGGGCAAGACAATGCTCGCCAGAAGAATTCCGACTATAATGCCGCCACTCAACTATGATGAGGCCATCGAAACAACAAAAATTCACAGCATTGCCGGTCTCTTAAATGCGAGTAAGTTCCTTGTCTTGGATCGACCATTCAGGGCACCCCATCATACAATATCCGATGCCGGCCTCATCGGGGGAGGGCATGTCCCAAAACCAGGCGAGGTAAGCCTTGCCCATAATGGAGTGCTTTTCCTCGATGAATTCCCGGAATTCAAAAGGAATGTCCTTGAGGCATTACGTCAACCCATTGAAGATGGTGATGTGACTGTTTCCAGGGTGACTCATGCTATTACCTTTCCAGCGCGTTTCATGCTTATTGCTGCTATGAATCCTTGTCCATGCGGTTATTGGGGGGATACGAGACGGTCATGTACTTGCACAGGTTCTCAGATTCACCGATACAGGTCAAGGATTTCAGGACCTCTTCTTGACAGGATTGATATCCACGTTGAGGTTCCGCCAGTGACTATCAGGGAACTTTCCATGGACAGGGAAGAGGAACCATCAAATACAATACGGAAACGGGTAATGAAGGTTCGCCAGGCCCAGGAAGAAAGGTTCAAAGAAAAAAAGATTTATGCAAACGGCCAGATGAATGCAAGAATGATAAAAAAATACTGCCCTTTAACGGAGAACGGAAAGAATCTCCTTGAAAAAGCTGTTGAAAAATTTGGTCTCTCACCACGGGCATATCATAGGATCATACGTGTTGCAAGAACTATTGCAGACATGGAGAATGGGGATCATATTGCCGAATCCCACGTGGCGGAGGCTATCCAGTACCGTGTTCTTGACAAAAGAATGACGCTGTAGCCTCCTCTTCAAGAGAGGCAACCTGTTGATTAATTGATTTGTTGATTGGTTGATGAAATGCTCGCTGCAAGTGCAATCAGGCAAAGGAGTAGCTGCCGTGTAATAACATGGAGTATTTTTGCTTCTAATTAACCGAGTCAACCCAATTACTCAATCAACTATCGGGACATAATGTTCATGTCTCCCCTTTTGCCCAGAGCTTGGCTTGCTAATCCTTACCCCATTTAATCCCTTAATCCTGGTTCACTGCCGGTACACTACGAAGCGCTCAAAATACACTTGTGAAAAAAAAATACTTGACATGAAATATACGATTTAATAATAATGGTGTAACAGGGGGGTTTATGATAAATGGGGAGGAAGCTTTTTTTTCTTCTATGTCCATTGGATGCCACAGTCCTGTGGCACAAGCAAATATTTACTTTTTCTTTCATATTACAACTTCCACATAACGTGTGGTTTAAAGGAGAGCACTATGTCTGAACCGATTGAGTCTATTCTTGCAAAGCATAAGAGGAAACAGGATGAGCTAATACCGCTTCTGCAGGACATTCAAAAAGAGTATGGGTACATTTCTCCAGAATCGGTAAAAAGAATTTCGAGATATCTTCGTATCACGGAAAACCAGATCTACGGTGTTTCGTCCTTCTATACGCAGTTTCGATTCACCGTACCTGGTCGTCACTCACTTAAAGTTTGCCTTGGCACCGCTTGCCATGTCCGCGGAGGTGCAACCCTGCTTGAGATGCTGGAACGCGGCTTAGGTGTGCATTGCGGTGAAACCACACCCGATAAACGCTTTGACCTGGAGAGGGTTGCATGTCTCGGCTGCTGCGCGTTGTCCCCTGTTGTGCAGATAGATAAAGAAATTTACAGCAGGATGACGGTAAACAAACTAACGGAGCAATTAAACGACTATGAATAAGCTAAATAAAAAAATATCACTGGCCAAGAAACAATGGAAAGACCTGGAAGATAATAAGGAGCCCATTATTTACGTTGGTGCAGCATCCTGCGGCAGGGCAGCCGGTGCGCTGGAAGTCCTTAAGGGAATTGATGAATTTCTTGCCGAGAACAAGGTTTTCGCCAGGGTCATTCAGGTTGGCTGTATCGGGCCTTGTTATTTGGAACCACTTATGGATATTAAGCTTCCTGGTCAACCCCGGGTGAGTTACAACAACGTGAACACCAAAACACTTCCCATCATTCTCAAATCCCACTTGCTTCAAGGTGTTCCTCACGCGAAACTTGCCCTTGGTAATTTCGGTAAAGAGTCTTTTCATGATATTCCAAGGTTCTTTGACCTCCCAATGCTCAAACCGCAGGTCAGGATTGTTCTTCGTAACTGCGGTTTTGTTGACCCTGAAGACATCGATCAATATCTTGCCCTGGACGGCTATCAGGGCTTAATGAATGCTTTAAAAATGTCTCCTGAAGATGTGATCGGAGTAGTTCGTCAGGCAGGATTGCGAGGCCGAGGTGGTGCAGGCTTCCCAACTTTTAAAAAGTGGACTGTCTGCAGAAATTCACCAGGCGAGCAGAAATACCTCATTTGCAACGCCGATGAAGGCGATCCTGGCGCCTTTATGAACAGGTCGCTCATCGAATCAGATCCCCATGCCGTGCTGGAAGGGATGCTTATTGCCGGGTATGCCATCGGAGCAAGCAAGGGCGTTATTTACATCAGGGCTGAATACCCTCTCGCCATAGAACGCCTTAAGAAGGCTATAGCACAGATGAGAGAATATGGACTTCTTGGCAACAAGATCCTTGATTCTCCTTTCAGCTTTGATATCAAAATTAAAGAGGGCGCAGGCGCCTTCGTGTGTGGCGAAGAGACTGCCCTTATTGGTTCCATAGAGGGAAAACGGGGAATGCCTCGTTCCCGTCCACCGTTTCCAGCCATATCAGGGCTTTATGGATGCCCCACCATTATCAATAACGTAGAGACCCTTGGCACGCTTCCCAATATCCTGAGAAACGGGGCAGAGTGGTACACAAAATTCGGGAAAGAAGGCAACCGTGGAACAAAGACCTTCTCCCTTGTTGGTAAGGTACGTCGCCCCGGATTAATTGAAGTCCAGCTCGGTACGCCCCTTAGGGAGATCATATTCGATATTGGGGGTGGTGTACAAAAGAATTTCAAGGCAATTCAAACTGGAGGGCCATCCGGCGGTTGTTTGTCGGAAGAATTCCTTGATTTGCCGGTAGATTATGAATCCCTGGCATCCGTTGGTTCGATTATGGGATCCGGTGGTCTTATTATCATGGATGATGATACATGCATTGTGGACGTTGCCAGATATTTCCTTGATTTTACCCAAAAAGAGTCGTGCGGCAAATGCGTGCCATGTCGGGTAGGAACCAGGCACATGGTTGAAATCCTCGACAAGATTACCCATGGAGAAGGTACGCCGGAAGACCTCATGGCTCTTCGCACTCTTGGTGATACCATCAAAAAAGGCGCACTGTGCGGCCTTGGTCAGACTGCACCAAACCCTGTTCTCACCACGCTCAGGTATTTCCGGAATGAGTACCTTGAACACATAAAAGACAACCGGTGCAGGGCTACGGTGTGTAAGGATCTGATCGAGTACCGTGTCATCAAGGAAAAGTGTACTGGCTGCCAGTCGTGCGTGAGGGTCTGTCCCACAGGCGCAATCACCGGACCACGTTCAGAGCCCCACAACCTTGATGCCAGCAAATGCATCAAATGCAGATCCTGCTATGAAATCTGTCGTTTTGAAGCCATTGCCGGCGATGCCATTGTGATAAGGAGCGCGGAGAAGAGACCATGATAAAAGAAAAAAAGATAGCCGTTACCATTGACAACAAACAGGTTGAGGTGAGGCCCAACATAACCATACTTCAGGCTGCCCGCGACAACAACATCGACATTCCTTCCATGTGTACCCTGGAACACCTGCCGTCCTACGGGGCCTGCCGTCTCTGTATCGTAGAAGTTGACGGACTGAGAGGCTTTCCCACCTCATGTACGACCCCTGTCGAGGCAGGGATGGTCATTCGGACCGATACGGCTGAAATCAGGGGGTTGAGGCAGGAAATCCTTAAACTGCTCTTGAGCGAGCATCCGGCAAGCTGCCTTTTCTGCGACGAGCATGACGAGTGCAAAAAATTCATGGGCACCATACGCAAGGTTGGTGTGACAACCGGCTGCAGGTACTGCCCGAATGATGAACGCTGTGAACTCCAGGAAATCGTTAATAAGGTTGGCCTTACAGAGACATCTTATCCCGTGTATTACCGGGGTTTCCCGGTTGAGAAAAATGATCCCTTTTATGACAGGGATTATAACCTCTGTATCCTCTGTGGCCGCTGCGTGCGTGTCTGCAACAGCGTTCGTTTAAACGGTACGCTGGCATTCAAACAGAGGGGCAAACTGACCACTATTGGGCCTGCTTTTGACCGAACTCACCTTGAGGCAGGCTGTGAGTTCTGCGGCGCCTGCGTATCTGTTTGTCCTACGGGAGCTCTCTCAACAAAGACAAGCAAGTGGTATGGTATGGCGGATGCACAGGTGGCAACAACCTGCACACTCTGTTCCGTTGGTTGCCGTCTCATGCTTCAGGTCAAGAATGACGAGGTCATTGACGTATTGCCTGATTATGATTCTGATGTTGATCAGGGCCTAATATGCGTGAAGGGAAGATTTGCAATTCCGGAGTATGTAAATAGCCCGCAACGGTTTACAACGCCGCAGAAAATGACACCCGTGGGATATGAAGTCATTACCTGGGATCAGGCCTTCGATGTGGCCGCAGAAAAGCTTTCCAGTGTGAAGCCGGACGATATCCTTGTAATGGTGTCCCCACAGTTGTCAAACGAGGATCTCTTTGTGGCTCAGCAGTTTGTAAGGCAGGTCCTTGGTTCGCCATCGATGTTGTCATCAGTTATGTTTGATTTGGGAAATGACCTTGCATCATTCCTCGACCTTGTTATTCACACGAGTACTTACGATTTACTTGAAACGGCACAGGGAATCCTTTCGATAGGCTTTGACTCCACGTATGGGTATACGCCAATCGGAATAGCTGTCAAGAGGGCAGCGCAAAAAGGCGCTGTGCTGGTTACCCTTGGCTCCTGTGATTCCAACCTCGACATGCTATCGGAAGCATCGTTTCAGATGAATCCATCTCGTTGGGCTGGTTTCCTCGATGCGTTCACAGATGGTCTTGCGAGGAAGGGAAAAGGGAAAGCCAAGGGATCAAAGGAGTGGAGCGGCGATGTAAATACCGTGACCGGGATGCTGGCTGATTCTTCTGCAAATATCCTGATTGTTGGGCCGGAGGTGATCTTTTCAACCAAGCGTCGCGAGGTGTTTGAACGGATAAAACTTTTCAGAGATCGGCTGGGCTGGAAAATCATCGTTGCCCACCCATACACGAACCTTCTGGGCATGCTTACCCTGGGAGCATTTCCTGGTGTTGAACCTGGAGAACTCTTACAAAATGGCTCAAAGAGCGTCAAATTCAGCATCCCTCCGGTTGATCCTACCAGACGGAAAAAACTTGTCTACCTCATAGGGGAGGGTCGATTCGATGTCATACCCGACTGCGACTACCTTATTTATCAGAACGCAATACCGCCATTGTCTGTGCGGCAACCCGATCTGATTCTTCCATCAAGCCTCTTTCCTGAGTCACCCGGTACGACCATCAATGTAGAGGGCAGGGTTCTCAAGCTCGAAAAGGCGACAGGGCAATACATGGATACCAAAACTGACTGGTGGATAATAACAGGGATTGCAGAGAGAATGAAAAAGGGTAAATTTAAGTATAAGGATATTACCTCTATCCATAGCGAGATCAAGAAACAGATCAGCGACTTCCGTGCCGGAAAGAAGAGGGTGCAATTTGCAAGGATCGATTTTAAAGACGGAGGGAAATGGGTGAAGGGATCGTACAAACCAGACCCGGACAATCTTCCCTCAGCTACGTGTTCCTCTTACCGAGGCATACCTCTTGGCCAGGTTGTGGCAGGCATGAAGGTTATTGAGGATTGGGTCAAGTCATCATCTTTTTCAGATAAGGAGGCACAATGAATAAGGTAATTGAACGTACCATGATTGTTCCCAATATGCACCTCCTTACCGTGGAAGCGCCTGAGATTGCAAATAAAATCAGACCAGGTCAATTTGTCATCGTCCGTGCAAATGAGGAAGGTGAACGAATCCCTTTGTCTGTTGCAGACTGGGACCTTGACAAAGGGACTATCACCATCATCTTCATGGAGGTCGGCGCTTCAACGGGAACGCTTGCCGAACTTAAACCAGGAGACATCATACCCACATGCGTGGGCCCTCTCGGCAACGCAACGGAAATTAAGAAATATGGAACAGTGATGTGTGTGGCAGGATGTTATGGAATTGGAAGCATTTACCCTGTTGCCCGTGAACTTTGGCATGCAGGAAACCAGATCGTCATGGTGTTTGAAGCGAGGAGTTCCTATCTCCTGTATTGGTCAGACAGATATGTGGGCCATGGTTCGAAGATTTTTAATATAACCCGTGATGGAAGCCTTGGCATGAAGGGTCACATAACACGCCTGGCGGATATCATACACGGTTTACCCAGTCCGCCGGATAGAATCATCGTGAATGGCTGCACATACCTTATGGCCCATACCTCGGAAGTGACAAAGAGTATGGGAATCCCTACTGTCGTAAACCTGAATCCCATCATGATTGACGGAACAGGTATGTGCGGTGTTTGTCGTGTCACGGTAGGGGACAAAATGAAATTCGCCTGCGTCGATGGCCCTGAGTTTGACGGCCACGAGGTGGACTGGAAGGAATTTCTGGCTCGGAGGAAACAATACATGAATGAAGAGACATCATATTTCCGGCACAGTGAACCAAAGCCCATACTACACAAAGGGGGGAAGTGTCACTCATGAGCGAGGAAAAACAGAGCAAGATTGATACGAATCGTCGCGATATGCCAAAACAGACACCTGAAATGCGCAGTCACAACTTCAATGAGGTTGCCTTCGGATACACCGAAGAATTAGCAGTTGGCGAAGCGAGCCGCTGCCTCCAGTGTAAGAAACCACGGTGCAAGACCGGATGTCCTGTAGAAATCGATATACCCGATTTTATCTCCTTCATCGTGAAAAAAGATTTCAGGGGAGGGATTCGGAAGCTCAAGGAGAAAAACTGTCTCCCGGCGGTGTGTGGGAGGGTTTGCCCCCAGGAAAGCCAGTGTGAATCGCAATGTATTTTAAAGAACAAAGGTGCAGAGGTTGCCATTGGCCGCCTTGAGCGCTTTCTTGCCGACTGGGAGGCTGCCCAGAGTGAAGTTGATCTTCCGCCTAAGGCCAGGTCAACAGGAAAAAAAGTCGCTGTCGTCGGCTCAGGACCTGCCGGAGTGACTGTAGCAGGAGACTTAATACTCCTCGGCCATGATGTGACCATTTTTGAAGCGCTCCACAAGGCAGGCGGGGTTCTAACCTATGGCATTCCCGAGTTCAGGCTCCCCAAGGCCATCGTAGCCCGGGAAGTGGAGTACGTGAAGAAACTGGGCGTTCGGGTGATAACAGACTATGTTGTGGGCAAAACACGCTCCATCGATGAACTTCTGAACAAGTATGACGCCATATTCATAGGTACTGGCGCAGGATTGCCCTGGTTTATGAACATTCCCGGCGAAAACCTCAATGGGGTCTATTCCGCAAATGAATACCTCACCAGAATGAATTTGATGCAAGGTTACCGTTACCCGTCATCAAGGACGCCAATCAGAAGACATAAAAAGGTTGCAGTGGTTGGTGGCGGTAACGTAGCCATGGACTCCGCACGGACAGCCCTCCGCATGGGTGCAGAAGAGTCGAGGATTATTTACAGGCGATCCCATGCCGAGTTGCCGGCCCGTGCAGAAGAGGCCGAAAATGCTGAAGAGGAAGGAGTAATCTTCAACATGCTCACCCTCCCTGTCCGGTATATCGGGGATGAGAATGGCTGGCTTAAAGAGATTGAGTGCTTAAAGATGGAACTTGGTGAGCCGGATGCCTCAGGGAGAAGAACCCCTATAGAGATTCCGAATTCAAATTTCAGGATGGAGATGGACGCAGTGGTGTGCGCCATCGGCAACAGCCCCAATCCACTGGTTCCATCGACCACCACAGGTCTGGATACGACACGTCGCGGCACCATCGTTGCTGATCCTGAAACCGGCAAAACAACCCGCGATCGGGTGTGGGCCGGTGGAGATATCGTAACAGGTGCTGCAACGGTTATCCTCGCCATGGGTGCAGGCCGCAAAGCCGCCAGATCGATTCACGAATACCTGACCACAGGAAAGCAGTAAAACCAAAGAAAAACGAGTAAATCGAGGCCGTGCTGACATGAACCAGCACGGCCTTTTTCTATATGTGTCACAAAATTCTCAGTGCTGTCATTGCGAGGAACGGAGTGACGTGGCAATCTTGATTGTTCCTGAACTCTATTTCTCTTATCGCCGGATGCCCTCTGAGCGCTCCCCTTCCTCGCTCTTCGACGATTCCTCTAATTTTATAAGGATGAGCATCGGTGTCGGGCATTCCCCGCAAACTCGCTCATTCGCTCCAGCGGCTCCAATCGCTCGCGTTCGGCTTCGGAACATATTACAGGGGCTAGCGTTGCCCCCTCCACGAACAAAGTCCGTGGAGCCTTCCCTTCTCGCCCACTGTGTGGGCTGGCATCAAAACTACTTCTTACGCAAAAGACCAAGCTTCCTCGTCTCCCGACGGTTTGCTCAGGAAAACCCGACACCATGCTCGAATGACTTATTTAGGTTAATAAAGATGTGCGGTTAGCGAAAAACTCTTCCGGTCCAAGACGACAATAGTTTGCTTGAATGCTAGAAATATTTGTTATTCTTGACACTTAGTAATCCTTTTGATACCATTTCCAAAGCGGGGGAGTGAGTGAATTCCTTAAAAGAAATTATGCCGGCAGATCCTTGTGAAGTTCTTCGACTGTTTTTATGAAAGATCATAGATCAGGCCATCGTAGTCGCTTAAGAGAGCGCTTCCGTAAAGCAGGAAGGCAAGCGTTTGCAGACCATGAGCTTCTTGAATTACGTTTGTCTCCACCGAGCGTAATATGAAACTGGGGCACGGGAACACTGATCCCCGGCACGCATATTTACAACAGGCAGCCGTTGAATTAACGCCGATGGCAGCGGAATGGCTGAACGAACAACTCGAAGGTGTGTTGAAGTATCATGGCAGGCTTTCCGAGGCAGACCTTTCTAAGCTGGACTGGCCCGAGTTCGGATAGCGGAAAAGGTTGTTACTTTTGCAAGAATGTCCTTGGCTGTGATATGGCCTGCAAAGGCATAGCGGGAAACTCGCCCGAAGAGATAGAAAATGACTGACTCAACCACCAGAAACTATTACGTCGATGAAGCCGGTGACGGGACAATCTTCAACGCCAGGGGCCGGATTATTATCGGGAATGAGGGGGTTTCTCGATACTTCATACTGGGACTGCTCGACGTCGCAAATCCCGCAGCTCTCGAAAAGGAATTGAACACTCTACGGGCAAAGCTTCTTGATGACCCATACTTTAAAGGTGTTCCTTCGATGCAACTCAAATCAAAAAAGACGGCCATCTGCTTTCACGCAAAGGATGATCTCCCCGAGGTCAGGCGTGAAGTCTTCAAGATATTGCTTAGCCATGAACTGAGGTTCTTCGCCATTGTTCGGGACAAATCCAAAGTTCTTGAATACATCAGAAAGAGGAATGAGGTAGATGGCGCTTACCGGTATAGCCCCAACGAACTCTATGACTCCTTGGTACGTCAACTCTTCAAAGACCGGTTGCACCAGCATGATGCCTATGAAATCTATTTCGCACGAAGGGGTGCGTCAGACAGAACGGCAGCCCTCCGGATTGCCCTGGAGACAGCACGTAGCAGGTTTTCTGAAAAATGGGGAATAGTCAGTACTGCTATGATCAAAACGGTGGCCTGTTATTCGCGAGAATATGCAGGGCTCCAGGCAGCAGACTACTTTCTCTGGGCCTTGCAACGGTTCTATGAAAGGGAAGAAGACAGGTTTCTAGAGTATCTCTGGCCTTGTTTCCGGCTGGTGCGGGATCTTGATGATACCAGGCACTACAAATATGGGGAATATTACACACAAAAAAAGCCGCTTACGTTGGCGGCCAAGAAAAAGTTACCGGGGATATAGGAGCCTCTGGGCACTGCCCGAGTCTCACACGGCATGGAGCCGAATTTTGTCCCTGGTAGTTATAATGTTAGCACCTTCAGCAGATATGTCAAGGAAAATGTTCACGTTGGCTCATCGAATCCCACGGTGGAACAATGGGGGTCAGGTCTTGTTTTGCAACATTTTTACAGTTTGGCTCTAAAGGAGGCTGACGGGTATGCTGGTTTGTTTTAGGTGATGAACCTAATCCGAACAAGGCATGAGAGTTTGGGGTCGGGTTTTCCTGGGCAAACCGTCGGGAGGCGAGGAAGCTTGGTCTTTTGCGTGAGCAAAAGTTCCGAAGCTGAACGCGAGCGAAGGTCGCCGCTGGAGCGAATAAGCGTGTTTGCGGGGAATGGCCCGACACCGATGCTCATCCGATTTTTCAATTCGGCCATCCGCAAGAATCTTTGCCACAAACGGACGGGAAATCTTTTCAGCAAATTTCTGGATACGGCCAGGCTTTGTCGATCAGCTCAACAAGTTCCGGAGCTGTTTTGCTCTTGTGTGCTGTAATAATGAATGTGCCAATGCCATCTTGAATAAGCGTTTTCTAAGGGGATTGATCCAGACGCAAAAATCTGTTGTGCCGATCAGAAAAGTTTTATTCAGCGCTATGCATATACTCCATTACGTGGTTTGTGAAAACGACCAAATCGTCAAGGTGATGTTCAATCACATCAACCATAATTTTCACATCCAGATCCTCATACTGGTGGACCAGGATATTCCGGAATCCTACCATTCCCTTCAGTTTGCCGGCAAGTTCCCTTGGGATAACGCCGGACGTTGCAAGGATGTCGAAGCTTTCCTTGCTTTCTTTTGGTAGACCGAGTTTTCTTTTCTTTATGACATGATTGGCCAGATCTATAACTTGCTCCGCAGCTCGTTGAAGATTGACGGCAATAGCATCCTGTTTCATGAAATCCTCTTCAAAAGGTATCCCTGAAGACATGCCATAATAGAATCGAACTTGTTTAATACACCGTTCGATACCCTCTTTCTTGTTCAACACAATATCGTTCATATCTGGTGAAATCTCCCGTCTTTCAAGGCGCTCTCGATGATCCCGGCCCTTTCCTCATTCAGTTTCTGGTAATACGACAGGGTAAGCATCTCAAATTCTTCCGTTGCATACGAGTCGCTTGTGTATATGCGCCGATCGGCAGTCACTATTTCCTTTTGAAGTACCGTAGATACCTGGCGAAGATTAATGATGTCCACATTTTTTTTGAGCAATGATTCCAGGGCTATCAGAAGATTGCTCATCGCCAGTGATCCTGTTTTCTTCGATTTCTCAGGGTGCAGCAAAAGGGCAATGTCAACGTCGCTTTCGGGCCATTCGTCCTCAGTGCCATAAGAGCCGAAAAGATAGACTGCTTGAACATCAGGATAGTGCAGCAGGACGGTCTTCATGATTGCATCCTCGCGATTTAGTCCATTCTTGATTGCAACCACCTCCCCATCACCCATATTGATCTTCTCGAAATACGAAACTCAAATATTTGCCGGTGTTGACTATTATACCACAACTTAGTGACAGCGACACGTAATCCTGTCAACATGGTTCCCCATTCGACCCGATGTAGCTTACTGCAAGGGCTATCTTGCCGTCCTCTGTTGCAATGGATGCTACCATAATATACTCCCATTTGGGGTGGGTTGCTGGTCATTGCGTCTCCTTCTATATGGGTTGTAGCTATTGCTTATCATACTTATCGGAGGGAAGTCAGCAGGATTTGAAAAAAGCCATTACTCTGGTTTGTTTTTATTGATATGATATATTGAGGCATTGAAGATACGACGGAGATTATCGATGCCTGACTATCAAGGAGTTGATATTCTTAAGGAGGAGGATTTGAACAGGTTTGGCATGTTTTCGTGGTTTGGGTACCCCATGCCCTTTGAGGAGAGGCTCGTGCTTATCAAGGAAGCCGGTTTCTCTTCTACCGGTTTTTGGCTTGGCCCCGAAGAAGACATTGTGGCAAAGGGCAAGATCGACCTCCTTCCTGACCTCATCCGATCGAGAGGCCTTTTTCTGGAGTATGTTCATGCACCAGATATTGGTTGCAACGATGTGTGGTCTAAGTCAGTTGATAAGTGTGAAGAATGGATTCACACTTATCGTTCCTATATCGATTTGTGTAAAAGACATTTTATTCCTTTTCTTGTTATACATGTGAGCCAGAGTAAAGGCAAGCAGCCAGGAGATCCAACAAAAGAGGGACTCGTCGTGCTGGCAGAACTGGTAAAAGCCGCAGAGGATTCAGGCATCAAAATAGCGGTTGAGAACACTATGAAACCTGCTTTGCTTGACATTATCTTTACAGGCATTCAATCCGACTATTTTGGGTTCTGCTATGATACGTCCCATGACTTCCTGTATAGCCTCAGACCGGGCGAGCTATTGGAACGGTGGGGCCACCGTCTCATGGTGACACATCTGGGTGACAATGACGGGGTTGTAGATCGTCACTGGTTGCCCGGATTAGGGATACTGGATTGGAAAGAGATTGCACGCTGGTTGCCAATGAAAACCTTTCAAGGCTCTCTTACTCTTGAGGTGTTTTCAAAGGATCAGGAGAAAGAATCGGCATCAGATTTTATGGCATCTGCCTACCAAAGCATCCAGTGGTTTCAGAGCCTGCTTCAAGGAGAATGCTGATGGATGGAGCTGATGGATTCTTGTTCCAGGTTCTTTTGGAGAACAGGGCGCATATTTTTCTGTTGTATTTTCTCGATGATCAGCTCTGATGCCCTACCGACAAAAATTATCAAGAGAATAACCAGGAGTGTAAGCATTATAACAACCGATATCATAGGTGTTTGTGTCCTGCCCTCTTATCGGTCTGATAAAGCGGTAACTTAATACTGAAATGACGTGATTTTGGGTAATGTTCTTTTACCCTTGAACCCTCGACTCCTTGAACCCTGCTCGCTACTCATCTACCCATTGAATGCTCTAATCCCTTATCTGCCCTTATCCCTTGTCCCATCATACCTCATTGCCTATGTCTGTTTTCCGGGATCCTGGGTGTCCCATTCTTTGCTATAAATATACAGATAGGCATGGCGGAGCCGCTGCGAAATGATGCTGGTGAGATGCCTCAGTATGCCCAGCCCGTCAGAAGGATACTTTATTATGATTTTCTCAAGGGACTCTCTTGATATTCTCACAACTCTGACGTCGGTCTTACACTTTGCAGTGGCAGTATATATATATGGCTCAACGAGGGCAGACCATCCAAAGATTTCACATGGACGGTTCACCGTAAAGCGAATTATTTCTTTCTCGGCTATCATGATATCGATTTGACCCTCAAGGAGTTGATAAAAATAACGTGCTTTTTCATTTGCCTTACATATGATTGCATCACGTTTGAAGCTTCTTATCTCTCCAATCCGTCCAATTTCGTTCATAAATTCGAGGCTTGCACCTTTGAAGAGATCAGATTCTTCAATGGCCTCAACAATCATCATAACTTCTTTCATAACATCCTTAATTGCAGCCAAAGTCATTAACCTCTTCTTATTTTTATAAGCATCTTTTGTAAATATGCAAGAAAATATGTCACGCTAAGGATACACCTGAAGACCTTTGTATACAATAGGTTTTTACCGTGGCAATCAAATTTTCTTTGTTCAAATTTTCAAACAAGGATAAAATGGGCTTGCTCCCTCCGTTGACTCATGTCCCATTTCAGTGTAAAATTGTAACAATTTTGGTATAAATCCAAACACGTTAAAAAAGACCGATGGCGATAGCTGAGCAAGACATAAGAGAGAATCCCTATGATATTGATGTAAACAACCGGAAGTGTCGCCGTTGTTCCTATTGTGTCCAGATCTGTCCTGCAAAAGCAATCAAAGTTGGAAAAGATGGTTTCAGGGTTATTCAGGAGCGCTGTATTTTGTGCGGGGGTTGTATCAGGGCATGCCCCCAGGGGGCTTTGACATATCATGGTGGTCTGTCCCACGTAAAAGAATTTTTTGCTGATGGATCGAAAACCATTGCAATCCTTGATCCGAGCTTCCCTGTGGAGACTGATCTTGGTACACCCGGGCAAGTTGTGAGTGCCTTAAAAAAGATTGGCTTTGATGAGGTCTGGGAAGGGGCTTTCGGGGCTGAGCTTATTAGCCAGGTTTACTTCAAACTCCTCCATGAGGAAACCACCCGCCCCCTTATCTCCTCGTTTTGTCCGGTAGTTGTTTTTTACGTCCAAAAGTATTATCCGCAACTCATCCCGAACCTGGCGCCAGTTGTTTCTCCAATGGTTGCCATTGGGAGGGTTGCTCGTAAACTGAAAGGCTCCGACTGGAAGGTTGTCTATATAACATCCTGCCTTTCACGAATGGGAGAGATGGTTGCCCCTGAGGTAGCAGGTGCTATTGATGAGGTTATTACATTCGTTGATGTAAGAAATCTTTTCAATGATGCAGGAATCGATAAAGCATCGCTGTCGGATACTGAGTTCGACGGACCGAGGCCCTACCAGGGGAGGATAATCCCCGTCATCGGTGGCCTGTATCGTAATATTGGGCCAAGCTTTGATGTGCTTATTGACGAGATCAGCGTCATAGGAGGGCCAAGGCGGACAATCAATTCCCTTAAACAACTGGCCGAGGGTTACATGGAGGGTAAATTCCTTGACTTTGTGTATTGTTATGGTTGTGTTGATGGTCCCTTTGCAGAACGTGATTTGTCAATTCTTGCCCGCAGGCAGATCGTGGCCCAATACACAAAATCGGAAATGGCAAAACAGGATGTTGTGAGCGTCATGGCAGAGCTCGACAAGTTCAAGGACATTGACCTTGGTCGGAGCTTTCAGAATATGGAACAGAGGCTGCCCTCTCCGACAGAAGACGAAATAAGGGCAGTTCTCAAAAAAATCGGAAAGCTTCCGCCGAATCACAACCTTGATTGCAGGGCCTGCGGCTATCCGACGTGCCGTGATAAGGCAATTGCGGTTGTCCAGGGCTTGGCTCGCGAAGAGCATTGTTTGCCCTATTTACTCGGAGAGAGCAAGAAGATATACCAACAACTTGAAAAATCCCATCGAGAACTTCAGATGTCACATCAGGAGCTTGAGCAAGCACAAGCTCAACTGATTAGAACTGAAAAACTTGCCTCTATCGGGCAATTGGCGGCAGGCGTTGCCCATGAGATCAATAATCCTCTTGGCACGATTACCATCTACGCCCATCTCCTTCAGAAAAGCCTGGAAGCTGATGATCCGAGACGAGAAGATGTAGCGTTGATCATCAGTGAGTCAAGCAGGGCCAAAGATATTGTCCAGGGACTTTTAAGTTTCGCAAGGGAGAAAAAGCTAAAAGCAGCAGAGATAAAGGTTAGCGATATTATCGAAGATGTTCTTAGCCTGGTTGTGAATCAGCCCTTGTTTCGCAGCATTAAAATCGAGAAATCATTTGATACGGATCTTCAGACAATCGTGGCGGATGAGGCCCAATTAAAACAGGTTTTTTTGAATATTATCATGAATGCTGCCCAAGCTATGGAAGGGAATGGTAAACTAACGATCAATGTTTCCTCTGGAAAGAAACAGGTCAGAATCAAGATCCAGGACACGGGTCCGGGTATTCCTCCTGAGGTGATAAAACATATTTTTGATCCGTTTTTTACAACCAAAGAAAAGGGAACAGGACTTGGATTAGCGATCTCCTATGGCATTATTGAGCGCCACCAGGGGAAAATCGATATCGAGACTGAATTAGGAAAGGGGACAACGTTTGTTATCACCTTGCCTGTGACAGTCAGTGAAGAGGCGGTAGAAGAAGAAATAACGGCAAAAATCCATGGATTCAAAATATAATGATAGGGAGAGGTAACTATGAGCACAAAAACAAAAATCTTACTTGTTGACAACGATGTTGATTTTATTGATCTGAACAAGGCTGTTCTTGAAAACAGCGGGTTTGATGTTGTAGTGGCCTATTCAAGCACAGAAGGCTTGGACAGGGTCAGATTCGAACAACCCGATCTAATCGTTCTCGACCTCATGATGGAGAAACATGACTCAGGTTTTGGTTTTGCTAAAGCTATGAAGGCAGATCCAATCTCCAAGAATATTCCCATCCTCATGCTCACTGCAGTGGGAAGCGAGACGGGTATGGATTTCTCCCAGCAACTCGACGGCTACTGGATGAAGACTGATGATTATGCAAATAAACCTTTACTGCCGGAGGATCTTGTCAAGAAGATCAATGAACTCCTGGCAAGATCTGCAAAGGGATAAGCGCGAAATAGGCGTTGACTATGGCAGAAGCAGCAAACATACTGGTTGTTGATGACGAGAGGGGTATCCGGGAGGGTTGCCGCCGAATTCTTGTGAGCGAGGGCTTCTCTGCCGATGTGGCGGAGAATGGTGAAGAAGGACTTAAATTAGCCAAGGCAAAGCCCTTTGATCTCATACTCGTGGATCTCATGATGCCTGTCATGAGTGGCCTTGAGATGATGGAACAGGTGCGACAGCACGATCCGGAGATCATTATGATTGTGATTACCGGATTTGCCACGATCGAAACGGCCGTAGAGGCCATGAAACACGGAGCGTACGACTATATCCCGAAGCCGTTTACTCCTGACCAGGTGCTTGCCGTTGTGAACAGAGGGCTTGAGAAAAGACGCCTGAGCCTTCAAGCCCAAAGGCTCATGGAGGAAAGGGATCAGAAGCTTTTAGAGGTGGCCCATGAGGAATCTAAGATCCACACTATAGTGAATTCTATGGCTGATGGTATCCTTGTGACGAATAAAGAGCATCAACTGGTTCTCTGGAACCCTGCAGCGGTGAGGATGCTCAATCTGAACAAAAAACTCGAAGCCGGCAAAGACATTGGGGATGCTATCCCGGTAAGCACCCTGGTAGACCTCATCAACAAGGCTCTTTCACCGGACTCTGCTCAATATACGGCAATTTCAGAGGAGATTGAACTTACCAATCCTGACAGGAAAACGTTGATGGCAAACGTATCGGTAATCCGGGACAGGGATGGACAGGATCTCGGCGTTGTGAGCACGTTCAGGGATATTACGAGCCTTAAGGAGCTTGACCAGGTGAAATCGCAATTTGTTTCCATGGTGACCCATGAATTGCGTGCTCCTTTGTCGGCTGTGGAAGGCTATCTTTCAGCGTATTTAAGCGGCGCTGCAGGCAATGATCCCCAGGTGAATCGACAGATGCTGGAAAGGGCCAAGACGCGGACACACTCGCTTCTGGATCTTGTGAATGATCTTCTTCAATTCAGCAGGCTCGAAAGCAAGCGGATTGAAAGAAAAAAGGAATTACTGGATTTGTCTGACATTCTTACAAACACAGTGGAGCTGCTCAGGAACCAGGGCGAGGCAAATGAAATCACGTTTTCAATGGATCTGCCCGGCAAATTACCCCTTGTTGAGGCCGATCGTGCTGAAATGGAGCAGTTATTCACAAATCTCATCTCGAATGCTATCAAGTACAACGTAAAGAGCGGTAAAGTTACAATCACTGCTGGTCCCATAAACCATTACCTGAATATCAGGATTGAAGATACGGGCATTGGGATTGATAAAGAACATCTGTCATGCATCTTCGACGAGTTTTATCGCGTCTGCGAGCCAGAGACAAGGTACATAACAGGAACAGGGCTTGGGTTATCAATTGTGAAGCGGATTGTGGAATCCCACTTCGGGCTTATCGAGGTGGACAGCACGGTAGGAAAGGGTACGACCTTTACGGTGAAGTTACCCATAAAAAAGGAACATTAGAGGGCAATTACATGATGGCCCCAACATTTTTGAAAAGGAGAAGCTATGGCAAGAGAACCGAAACTAAATGAAATTGTTGAAAAAAGAGATCTGGCACCTTCACTGACGCTTTTTAAACTCTATGTGCCGGATATTGCAAAGAAGGTTAAAGCAGGGCAGTTTGTGGTGTTAAGGGTAGATGACTACGCTGAGCGTATTCCTTTAACAGTGGCTGAATATAATAGGGAAGCAGGCCTTATCACCGTTATATTCCAGGCTGTCGGATCATCTACCCAGAAAATGGCGAAGTTTGAAAAGGGCCAAGCCCTCCTTGATGTTGTGGGTCCTCTCGGAAAACCGAGCCACATAGAAAAATTTGGAACCGTGGTCTGCGTGGGTGGTGGTGTTGGTGTTGCGCCGGTACTCCCTATAGCAAAGGCTCTTTTTGAGGCAGGTAACAAGGTCATCTCTATCATTGGCGCCAGAACAAAAGAGATGCTCATTCTGGAAGAAGAGATGAAGGCAGTGAGCACAGAACTCTATGTGACGACTGATGATGGAAGCTATGGCCACCACGGTTTCGTTACCGATGTCCTGAAACAGATCATAGCAAAAGGTGAGAAGATAGCAGAAGTTGTCGGCATTGGCCCTGTGATCATGATGAAGGCGGTATGTGATGTCACAAAACCTCACAGCATCAAAACCATCGTCAGTCTGAACACCATCATGGTGGATGGTACAGGCATGTGCGGTTGCTGCCGAGCCACTATTGGCGGTGAGACAAAATTTGTGTGCGTTGATGGCCCCGAATTTGATGGTCACCTGGTGGAATTCAAGGAGCTCATTGCCCGCCAGAAAATGTATAATCGCGAAGAGCGGCGTGCCATGTGGGATCACCAGTGCAAGCTTGAATTCCAGGCTAAGCAGCTAAAGAAGACAAAAAGACGGGAGAGAATGCCTGAACAGGATCCAAAAAAGAGAATCCAGAACTTCAACGAGGTTGCCCTTGGCTATACCAGGGAAAACGCTATCAGGGAGGCTTCCCGTTGCCTCCAGTGCAAGAATATGCCGTGTGTTGAGGGCTGCCCGGTAAATATTACAATCCCTGAATTCATCAAAAAAGTAAAGGAAGGCGATTTCATGGGCGCTATTCATGTGATTAAAGAGACGAATGCCCTCCCGGCTGTATGCGGTCGCGTATGTCCCCAAGAAAGCCAGTGCGAGTCGAAGTGCGTACTTGGCAAGAAAGGTGAACCAATCGCCATTGGACGACTGGAACGTTTTTGTGCCGATTATGAAGCCCAGCAGGGCGATATCAGGGTGCCTGAGATTGCCAAGCCTACCGGAAAGAAAGTGGCAGTTATCGGCGCTGGTCCTGCTGGCTTGACCGTTGCCGGTGAGCTTTCGAAGAAAGGCCACGAAGTTACGGTCTATGAAGCCCTCCACAAGGCCGGCGGTGTTCTTGTGTATGGTATTCCTGAATTTCGTCTCCCCAAAGCAATCGTACAGCGAGAGGTTGACTATGTGGGCAAGCTTGGAGCGAAGATAAAAGTAGACGTAATTGTCGGTCAAGCAGTGACCGTTGATGAGCTTTTTGCCCAGGGATTTGATGCAATCTTTGTGGGAACCGGCGCAGGGTTGCCTTACTTTCTTAACATCCCTGGCGAGAACCTGAACGGTGTTTACTCTGCAAATGAATTCCTTACGAGAGCAAATCTGATGAAGGCTTACCTCTTCCCTGAATACGATACACCGGTCCGGGTTGGCAGCAAGGTTGCTGTTATTGGTGGCGGGAATGTTGCAATGGACTCTGCAAGGGTGGCAAAACGACTCGGAGCAGACCATGTTTACCTCGTTTATCGCCGTTCACGGGCCGAGATGCCTGCAAGGGCAGAAGAAGCCCATCATGCAGAGGAAGAAGGAATCGACTTCAGGCTCCTTACAAACCCCATCAAGGTAGTGGGCGATGAGAATGGATGGGTAACGGGGCTCGAAGTTGTTAAACAACAGTTGGGTGAGCCCGATGCCTCTGGAAGACGGAGGCCTATGGATATACCAGGTTCTAATTACATCATTGATGTTGATGTTGTGATCGTTGCTATTGGCCAGGGCCCGAACCCAATTCTGACCCAGAGTGGCGCAGGGCTTGAGCTCAGAAAATCCGGCAACATCGTGGCAGATACAGAGACAGGCAAAACAAGCAGGAAAGGCGTGTTTGCTGGTGGCGACATTGTGACCGGCGCGGCAACGGTTATTCTTGCTATGGGTGCAGGACGCAAAGCAGCAGCAGCCATGGACGAATATCTGAAGACGGGTAAGTGGTAAATAAATATTAATTGAAAGGTGTAAAGGCCGCTCTTGATAAACCCAGAGCGGCCTTTTTACTGACTTATAATTAATACGAATTTGCTTTCAATATTTTATTCCGGGGAAACCATTTCCCTTATTCACGCTCCGTGCGCCTTACCCTGCATGCGATTCGCTTCTGCTCACTTTTCGAACTTGCTCTGAGCTTTTCAGACAGCGAAAAGTGGCATAAACGCAGCCTGGCTGCAGGCACGCTTCAGCTTACCGGCCAAAGTTGCGGGGTACCAGACTCGGTGTTGGGTCGCTCCAAGTCCTCCTCGATGCTCGCTTCTGAAAACAGTTTTCCCTTCGGATTAACTGATGCAAATTTGGTATAAACTATCCGGGAAGACATTTATGAAGTAGAATTTAGAGAAAATTCATTTTATAGTTTTTATTCTCTGTTAGGAAAAAAGCATTAAAAGGAGGAGTGCTATGATTCAAGAGATGGTCATGGCTGAGGTGACGGCTTTTATGAGGAGCAGGATTGTGCTGACGGCGGCAGAGCTTGATCTCTTTACTTGCCTTGATGGCAAGCCAGGGACAGCTTCCGGTCTTGCCCATGAACTGGGCCTGGATGTGCGGGCAACGACGAGGATCCTTGACTGTTTGTGTGCCATGGAACTTCTTGCAAAAACGAATGACATCTATCGGATCGCAGGCAAAGGAGTTCTTCTCTCATCACGCCATCCGGAAACGATCCTTCCCTTGGTCCTTCACATGACACATGTCTGGCATGCATGGAGTGGCCTTACGGAGATTGTAAGGAAAGGACCCGAAGCGCAGCCTGAACCAGGTCTCAAGTTCAGCGAGAGAGACTGGAAATCATTTGTGAACGCAATGCATGTGGCGGCCAGGGTTTTATCGAAGGAGATAGCTGAGTCATACAATGCAAGTAGATTTAAGCAGCTCCTGGATGTAGGTGGAGCATCGGGCACATATACCATGGCCTTTCTGCGTAAGAATCCCTCCTTAAAAGCAATTATACTAGACTTTGAAGATGTTATCCCCATGGCTGAGGAAAGGGTAAGAGATGAGGGGTTTTCTGACCGCGTAGAGTTCATTGCAGGAGACTTCTACAAGGATGAGTTGCCGACAGGATGTGACCTTGCACTTCTCTCTGCTATTATTCATCAGAATAGCCCTGAGGAGAATCTGAACCTTTACGGCAAGGTCTTCCGAGCACTCGAAAAGGGAGGTACAATACTTATCAGGGATCACATTATGAATGAGGACCGCACCAAACCTCCGGCAGGTGCCCTTTTTGCCATTAACATGCTGGTCAATACCCGTGGTGGTGATACCTACATATTTCGGGAAGTGAAGGATGGCCTTGAAAGTTCAGGTTTTCGAAATGTCCGGTTTTTGAGGATTGGCGACAAAATGGACTGTCTGGTAGAAGCAAAGAAACCGTAATTACGAAAAGCAGGCAATAGGCGCGAGGCAATAGGCGATAGGTATGAGCAAAACATGAAATACACATTTGAAAAATCACTTTAAAAACAATGCTGTTTGTGGTACTAATGTGGTGTTTTTAACCATCCCGGAGAATATATGGAAAAGATAAAAACCCTTAGAGGATTCAGGGATATCTCAGGAGAAGAGCTTGACAAGTTCAAGCATATCGAGGCTGTTGCACGAAAATATCTGAACCTTCTCAACTTCACTGAGATTGAGCTTCCCATACTCGAAAAAACAGAACTGTTTGTAAGAAGCATCGGCGATACAACTGACATCGTTGAAAAAGAAATGTTCACCTTCACCGATATTGGCGGAGATTCCCTTACAATGCGCCCGGAAGCAACGGCAGGGATGGTGAGGGCGTACCTTCAATCAGGTTTATACGCCACGGAACGGGTGAGCAAACTTTTCACCATGGGCCCCATGTTTCGCCATGAAAAGCCGCAAAAGGGGAGGTTTAGGGAGTTCCACCAGATCGATGTGGAGGCTTTTGGTATTGATGATCCATTGATTGATGCGGAGCTCCTCTGGATGATCCATATGCTTCTCGATGAGCTCCGCGTAAACAACTTTGAGATAGAAGTTAACAGTGTTGGCTGCCCTGAGTGCCGTGAATCGTTCCGCAGGGTCCTTGTGGACTATTTTAAGACAAAGAAGGAAATGCTCTGCGAAGACTGCATGAGGCGGTTGGATAGAAACCCGCTGCGGATTTTTGATTGCAAAAATAACCAGTGTATTGAAGTAAGCAAGGAATCACCTTTGTTGTTCGAATATCTCTGTGAAGGGTGCAGGCGCCATTTTGATGAGTTCCAACGCCATGTCGACAGCTTTGGTTTTTCGGTAACGATCAACAAGAGGCTCGTGAGGGGCCTTGATTACTACACCAGGACAGTTTTCGAAGTTACCTCGAATGATCTAGGCGCTCAGAAAGCCTTTATGGCCGGCGGCAGATACGATAACCTCGTTGAGGAGATGGGTGGTCCCAAAACACCGGGAACAGGGTTTGCAATCGGTGTCGAAAGGCTGGCGCTCATTACACTGAAAGAAAGAGCCATTACAACTCCAACCTTCTTCTTTGCCTATCTTGGTGAACGAGCAAAGCAGTACCTCATTCCCCTTATAAAAGCATTTGCTGAGGCCAACTTTTCTCTCAGCTATTCATATGATGGAAGATCGTTGAAATCGCAGATGCGATATGCGGACAGCCTGAAAGCTGATTTTGTCATTATTCTCGGGGATGACGAAATAGATAAAGGTATTGTTGTTCTGCGCAATATGAAGACAAAGGTTCAGTATGAACTATTGCTCGATCCTTCCATCCTTCCCCGGGAAGCAATCAAACTGAGCGTTGAATAGCCTACTTCTGTAAATCAGGTATGTCAGAATTATAGCAAGGGCAAACCTGAAACCAATCAACACAAGCCCATTTGCCCCTATGACAACAAAAATGAGCGTATCTTCTATGATCGCATGGCATATGGAAAGAAAAAGGAGAATAAGAAATGCCTCTTTCTTGCTTGTATTTGATGTTCGTATGGAGTAGATAATCACACCTGCCCCATAGGTAAGGCCGATTATTATTCCGGTGACGAGAGGAACAAACCCCTTTCCAGAAATACCAAGGAATGCAAAATGCTTTTTCTCGATGGCAGACTGTCTATGTTTTAGAAATTCATAAGAGATAGACAGCGGCAAAATAATGCACAGGAGCTTTACCGTGAGAGCCAATGAATCTTTTAATGCTACAAGAATAATTTCCATACCAGATTAATCACGATGCCTGCGAACAGGCTGAACACAACTCTCGCTGTAAGCATGAGCCAGGCGTTTACCCCTGTCTGACGGGTGACTCCTGTTTCAATAGGGAGGCTGTGGGCTATACCAAGCATAAGTGCTATTGTGGTCATGTCTTTCGATGACAATTGAAGAGGGGCGATGACCGCAATAGCTGCATACAGGTTAATAAAGTAACCTGCTATCAATCCAAGGGCTGATTCACCCGGGAGACCGAAGATGCCCATACAGGGCTTGAAGAATGTGCTTATTGCCTCAATGAGACCAAAGTGCTTGATAAGTTCTATAGCAATATAACACGGCACAATAACCTTAACCATTTTATATGTAATTGATATACCGTTGAGAAAGCCTCGTTTAAACGTTGGATAGAGAGGATTCATATACAAGAAACCGTATTGTTGAACTACCATTATGGTTGACAAAAAACAATAGATAAAATTTTTCTGTAGCCATTTTTAGATATATTTCATACAATACATTCGTAACACAATGATTTATACCATCACACAAAGTCCAGCCCTTAATAGAACTGTTGAGGTAGAGGAAATCATTTATGATGACGTCAATGAAGTCATAGAAGAGAAAAATAGCGTCGGTGGTAAGGGCATTGACATATCAAGGGTCATTCGAGAGCTTGGCGGTCAGAGTGTTGTTCTTGGTTTCATTGGCGGGTACAATGGAATAGAAGCCGAAGGCAGACTCGTAAATGAAGGCATTGTATGTGATTTCACCAGAATTAACGATGAAATTCGTTCCAACAGCATCATCTATCAAAGAAAAAAGAACGTACAGACCCTCTTCAGTACCTGCGGCCCGGAGATAAAGCCTTTTGAGGTTTCAGCCCTGTACAATAAAGTCAGAGAAGTACCGAGTGAGAGTTATGTTGTGCTGGGCGGATCAATGCCGAAAGGTATGAGCGACAATTTTTTTGCCCAGCTCATGACAACCCTTAAAGAAAAGGGCGTCAAGGTGGTCCTTGATGCAGATGAAGAGATTCTCGCGCGTGGCATGAATGCAGGTCCCTTCCTGATAAAACCGAACATCCACGAATTCGGAAGGCTTATCAAAAAGAATATTAGCGATACTGAGGATATTTTTGAAGAGGCAAAACCATATCTGACCATGGTTGATTATATCGTTGTCTCTGCGGGTGCGCGCGGTGTAGTGGGTGTTTCAAAAGAAGGCAACTATCATGTTCTGCCTCCCAAGGTAAAGGTCCGGAGTTCCCTCGGCGCAGGAGATTCCTTGGTTGCCGGTATTGTGCACGTTTTAAGTAAAGGGGGGAGTTTTGAGGAATCTCTTGCACTGGGTGTGGCATGCGGGACAGCTTCAACGCTAAATCCTGGAAATATGCTGTGCACAAAAGAAGATGTTGATATTATTAAAAAAGATGTTATAATTAAAAAATTTTAATTTACTTATTTATTATGATGTTATATATATATTTTCAACAGGAATAGTTGGGTAAGCAAATTTATTCAATATGAAAGGAGGTGAATGTAGATGAAGAAATTAGTGGCGTTGTTTATAGTTGTTGCATTTTTTGTAAGTTTTTCACTGATTAGCTGCGGTCCAACTGAGCAGACAAAAACAGAAACAAAAACAGAAACGAAAACCGAAACGAAAGTTGAGCCTGCGCCGCCAGCACCGGAGAAAGCAGTTCCAGCACCGGAGAAACCAGCTCCAGAGCCAGCGAAATAGTAGTTATTGGATATATGGGTATGTCCTCGTCGTGAGGATATACCCTCTATCTAAAGGAGGGAGTGGAAAATGAAATTGAAACTGTTTGGGCTTATATTGGTTGTTTTACTGTTCGGAGCATTCTTGAGTGGATGTGGATGTTTTCAGGAGGCAGCAAAGGGTGAAACCGCTGCACCGCCGCCACCTCCACCAAAAGCAGCACCACCTGAAGCGAAAAAGGAAGTCCCTGTTGTGCCTGCACCCGCACCTGCACCCGCACCTGCACCGGTCGTGATGCTAAAAGATGTTAATTTCGATTTTGACAAATACAACATCAGGCCCGGAGATGCGGAAACACTGAAGAACAATCTTGAATGGTTCAAAGCAAATCAGGGAAAAAGGGTGAGAATAGAAGGAAATTGTGACGAGAGAGGGACTGTGGAGTATAACCTTGTTCTTGGTCAGAAAAGGGCAGATTCCACAAAGAACTACCTTATCAATCTCGGTGTCGATGGAAAGATCTTAGATACCATTAGCTATGGTAAAGAGCGGCCAGTCTGCACTGAAAAGAACGAAGATTGTTGGGCGAAGAACAGAAGAGCACACTTCGCACCGTTGCCTTAAATTGTCAAATAAGGGGGAGGGTAGAAATAATACCCTCCCTTTCGTTTCTAACACAGAGCAGCTATCAAGGCACTTATACCTTCCTGAAGCGTTAAAAAAAGAAATTGAAAAAGTAAGTAATATTTTTCCCTTGAAAATACCAGAGTTTTATCTGGGCCTCATGGACCATGAAAACCCTGCATGCCCCTTGAGGAGACAGAGCATACCTTCAAAAGTTGAACTTGTACGAACAGGCCATGGTGATCCTCTCGACGAGCACCGTTTTTCGATAACACCTTCTTTTATCAAGAAGTACCCAAGGCGTGGCGTTTTTCTGGCCACTTCAACCTGCGCAATGTATTGCAGGTTCTGTAACAGGCGAAGATTTGTAGGCCAAGGTTGGAATCCACGACTTACATGGGAAGAGAGCTTCCAGCGTATGGAGAGCGACGAGGACTTGAGAGAAGTCATTGTTTCAGGTGGTGATCCTTTTACTCTTTCTGGAAAAGATTTCACGTATATGATGAAAAGGCTGAGAAACATCGAGCGGATTCAGGTAATTCGCGTCAGCACGAGACTGCCTGTAGTCTGCCCGGAAGAGTTGAATAAAGATCATTTGAGGACACTTAGAAGATTTTCACCTGCCTGGGTCGTCATTCATATAAATCATCCGAAAGAAGTTTCCCCTGAATTTGTTAACGCAATAAAAAAGCTCCATGAAGCAGGAACAAGTATAATAAGTCAGACAGTCCTCCTGCGGGGTGTGAATGATTGCCCTCATATTCTTTTAAAGCTTTTTGAACTGCTTGTAGCTCTTGGGGTAAAACCTTATTACCTTTTCCAGCTCGACGAAGTCAAAGGGGCAATGCATTTCAAAGTGAGCGTTCAAGAGGGAATCCGCATCATGCATTTCTTACGAAAAAATGGTTCTGGTCTCGCAATACCCCAGTATGCCCTGGATATAACTGGCGGCCATGGAAAAATACCACTTGATTACCAATACCTGAAAAGACGGAGAGGGACATTGCTTCATTTGGAAGGCCCATCAGGCGATGATGGCCTCTACACGGATGATGGCAAAAAGAGCAGATGCCAGGATTGTGGTATCTGCGGACGGGGAGAGACAGTAGCTACGATGATTAGAAGCTGAGAAGTTAAAGACTCAAACCAATCAACGAATAAATTACTTAACAAGTCAACTCTTAGAGGTCTGTGGTTTGAAGAGGGCAGTAAGGTAGTTGATTGCAGAATAAATGCTGAAAAACAAAGCCCCATAGATGATTATAAGCCCGATCTGATGGATAACCGTATCAATACGTTCTATTGCAATATTAAAAAGCAAGCATGATATCCCGATGAGTTGAAGGGCCGTTTTTATTTTTCCAAAGGACGAAGGATAAATTGCAATCCCCTCCATGGCGTAGAAAGCGCGTAAGCCATTGATAAGAAATTCCCTCCCCACAAGGATTAACGTAACCCAGAGTGGTATTTGACGGTAGTATGTCAGGGTAATCAGAACTGAGGAAACGAGCAGTTTATCAGCTATAGGATCCAAATAGACGCCAAGTCTGGATGTCAAGCTCATCTTCCTGGCCAGGTAGCCATCGAGTCCATCAGTTATTCCTGCGATAATAAAAAGGAGGCATGACGCAAGGAGCAAACCGTCTTCTTGGGAAGATATAAAGAGGACTATTATAGGGATAAAAAGTATTCTGAGAATAGAAAGGCGATTCGGCAGCGTCCAGAGAGATGCTGCCTCGTCTCTAACCTTCATGGGTATTTTTTAGCTTATCGTAAAAGTGCTTTACCCTTTTGATAAAATTACGAGTTTCTTCAAAGGGTGGAACATTCATATTGTGCTCTTTCACCCTGTTTGGACCGGCATTATATGCAGCCAAAATGAGTTCGAGGTTCCCCTGAAAGGTATCATCAAGCAGCTTCAGGTACTTCGTACCTCCCCTGATATTATCATCAGGATCAAATGGATCATACACGCTCATATGTCTTGCCGTATCAGGCATCAGCTGCATGAGACCCTGAGCACCCTTTGGGGACACTGCCTGAGAATTAAAATTTGATTCTGCTTTCATGACAGCCTTCACGAGCGTCGGATCCACGCCATGATTATAAGAATGTTGCTTAATAAGGGAGTCGTATTGGTCGGTATTGATATTCTTTGAGTAGAATGCGAGGGAAGGCTTGGGTGCGTCAGGTACAACGACCTTATACTTCTTGTTGTTTGCGGGTTTGATATTTGTAAAATGGAAAACACCGCCTTCGTCAACGTAGCCGTAAATGCCACATACTCCGTGAAGGGGAAACAAACAGATTGCCGCAAGTAAAAATAATTTTAAAATCATTTTACTATTTTCTTAAACTTTTCCAAAATTGTCAAGCCTTTTACCAGTAATATCTTTATCGGAAAGCACTTATAAACTTTAATATTCTCTTTTTGTGAAGTAAATGACATGGAACACAATTACCGGGACTCACGTCGCCCCATCCACCAGCAAAGCTGGTAGAGCCTACCCTTCTCACTCGCTGTGCGAGCTATTTAAATAGTACCCGTTTATCCTTTTGATCTAACTTTCTATCACTTAACTTCAACTCTTGAACCACATCGAACCTTTGAATCCTATGATGGCCTCTTGCCTATTCTTGTGCTAAACTAAAAGAATCATTTATAAAAAGGGAGTTGAACATGGAAGGCGTGTTGTATGTTGTTGCAACCCCGATCGGAAATCTGAAAGATATCACGTTGCGGGCGATTGAGGTCCTGAAAGATGCTGACCTGATTGTTGCAGAGAGCAGGGAGCGTGCGTTAAAGCTTTTAAACCATCTTTCCATCCACAAGCCAATCATCACAATAAACAGTTACAACGAGGAGAGAAAGGCAAAAGGTATTGCCCGGCAGATCGCTCTGGGGAAATCCTGCGCCCTCATATCCGGAGCAGGAACACCGTGTATCTCCGATCCGGGAGGAGTAGTCGTAAAGGCATGTTATGAGGCCGGCGTTGACGTCAGGGCCGTGCCGGGTCCATCGGCTGCTGCAGGGGCTATTTCAATCTCCGGCCTCTATGTTGACAGGTTTTTTTTCTATGGTTTTCTACCTCAGAGACAAGGCAAGAAAAGAAAGGTTTTGCGGGAGCTTATTTCTTTTCCGTATCCAATCATTTTTTTTGAATCACCACGAAAATTACTTGAGACGCTCCAGTGTATACGGGAAGAATTTGGAAACAGATCTGCAGTCGTCATTAAAGAGATGACAAAAGTCTATGAACAGGTCATGAGGGGGGACGTCGATGACCTCATTGCCACATTAAGCGATGGGGAACCAAGAGGTGAATATCTTATTGTTGTTGATGGGGTGGGAAAGTAAGGGTAAAAATCGTACCACTTCCCGGATTGCTTTCAACCTGGATTGACCCCTTGTGGTCCTTTACGATCTCGTGGACGATAAATAGCCCGAGCCCGATGCCATTTCCCTGGGGTTTTGTGGTGAAGAATGGCTTAAATATATCCTGAAAATTTTTTTTAGTAATTCCTTCACCGTCATCTATAATTCTGCAGACAATCATACCACCTGGAGCAACTGCAAGACCATTGCCCTGCATTGAAAGGCTTTCATTTGACGTTTCGATTGTAATATGACCATCTCTCTCTCCAATGGCATCAATTGCATTTTTTATGAGGTTTATGAATACCTGACAAAGCCTTGGCGTATTTCCCCTGACAAGGCTGTGCTCTGCATTAAATTTCCTGACTATGGAAATTTTCTTGTTTTTATACTGGTTGTAAAGCACTTTCAGGGCATCTTCGATAGGTGTATGGATATCGACAAGCTCTTTTGACTCTTCTTTCTGGCGAGATGCATCGAGGAGACTCTTAACTATATCCCTTGCCCGTCTCAATTCACGCAATGAAAATTCAAGGTCGTCGCGCAGTTGTTCATTCTCTCTTACATGATCAATCTGGTATTCAATAGTACTCATAACGCTCGCCAGGGGATTATTCAACTCATGGGCAACCCCTGCAGCAAGTCTTCCCACAGCTGCAAGGCTCTCGCTCTGGATAAGGGCCTTGGTTCTTTCATCAACAAGCTGTTCCAGGGAAACAGAGAAGTCCTGCAATCTTGTGTAGGCATCTGCATTGTCGAATGCGAGGGCTACATTGTTTGCAAGCATTATAAGAACTTCTGTTTCCTCTGTTGTGTAAAGGCTCATGGAGCTCTTTTCGCCGAGGAGAAGGTACGAGGGGTTTGATTTTGATGGAATGGCGATGGAAAACCTGAATCCCTTTACCCAGAAAGGATTCCGTTCATCAAGAAGGATAGCGCTCTCGTTGCTGTCAATCCTCGGAACCGTCTTAATTTTACATTTTTCCAGCCCAAAGATCCTGGAAAGTTCATCCGTCACCTTTGCCTTTATATCGCTTATCTTCAGGAGTGTAAGAATATCTGAGCTCAGACCCCTTAATGCTTTTCTGTTCTTAAGGAATTCCTGCTGAAGGAGCTGGGTAATGGCGCTGTAGACCTTCTGGCTTGAAACATAGATCAGGAAGAAGGTAATGATCATCGAGATTAAAGAGATGAGATCTCCATCAAAGTCCTTCCCCAAAAGATGTCTCAAGATTGCAGCGACTCCAAGGAAAAAGCCAATTGACATGAAAAAGAGCGTGAAGAAAACCATGCCTTTATTGAGAAAAATTGTCCATTCCATAACATCATGCTTGAAGATGGCATATCCGAGAAGAGACATAGGGATGAACACAAAGTTGCCCAGGGGATACATCTCGTGGCCCATCATGGTGACAATGTCAAAATGGGTAACCGTAGCTGCAAAACCAAAACTGAGAAGGATATACTTGATTCTTGTCTTTTTAATAGCGACCTTTTCCTCTTTGAGGCTTTTAACAAAAAGGTAGATGGAGAGGAGAATGCTTGCAGAACTGAAGGTGCCAAAGATATAAAATAAAGGCCCTGACAGGGCAAAGTAACCAAAAAAGAATTGTCTTACTCCGATTAAATAGAGATGATGCTGTGTGAGGGGGATAAAAAGAATTGCTATTACATAGCAAGCTTTTACAACAGGAAGCCACTTGCGATACCCGGTAACAATGACAGAAAAATGAAGATAGAGGGGAATCACAAAAACAAGGAAGGCGTGGTCTATTCTGCTTAATCGCAAAGCAGTGAGGGGATGGAGCGTACCGGTGAGGATTGCCTTGTCCGCGTTTAAAAAACATCCAATAAGGCATATGAAGGCGAATAGAATATTTGCCCTCGATGCCCGTGCCTTCATAATGCCCATGAGAAACAGCGTAAAAAGAACTATTGCGCTCAAGAGCGGTGGAACACAGAAGATATTCATGAGTGTAATCGTGAAATTACAATAAGTTATTGTCTCGTGCAAGAAAATTCTTCGTTTACGGTTGATTATTTTCCGAAATATGCTATTAATTAGGTAGAAGATTATGAAATCGAAAATCATCCAGAACGCTATAGCCTTTGTCCTTGCAGGCGGCGTAGGGGCCCGTCTTCATCCGCTCACGAGGGATCGCGCAAAGCCTGCTGTTCCTTTCGGGGGGAAATACCGCGTAATCGACTTTACCCTCAGCAACTGCATCAATTCAGGAGTGAGACAGATCTTTCTTCTCCCCCAATATAAATCCTTCTCTCTCCAGAGTCATACAAGGGATGCGTGGAGCATATTCAGCGCTGAACTCGGAGAATTCATGTCCCATCTTTCGCCCCAGATGAGGGTTGGGGATGACTGGTATAAGGGAACCGCTGATGCCGTGTATCAAAATCTCTATCATCTCGAAGAATTGGACGCAGAACACATTTTAATTCTATCTGGTGACCACATATACAAGATGGATTACGGACACTTTATCCGTTATCACCAGAAGAGGAAGGCTGATCTCACGATCTCGGCAATCGAGGTTGACCTCAGAGAGGCCCATCGTTTTGGTGTGATCCAGGTTGATGCAACGGGCAGGGTGATAGGCTTTGAAGAAAAGCCGAAAAACCCGAAAGCGATTCCCGGAAAGCGCGGTAAGGCCTTTGTCTCCATGGGCGTCTATATTTTCAACAGGAAGACATTAATTGATATCCTCAACAAAGATGCAAATATGGAGACCTCTCATCACGATTTCGGCAAGGACATCATACCTTTTATGTATCCTGACCACAGGGTGTTCGTGTATAGATTTGGAGCGGTCGGTGGCAAGGATGCTGACTACTGGAGGGATATCGGAACCATTGATGCCTATTACCAGGCCAACATGGACCTTGCTTCTGTGAGCCCCATCTTTAATCTTTATGACAAGAGTTGGCCCATAAGAACCTACGAAGGCCAGTACCCCCCTGCCAAGACAGTCTTTGCGGATGAAGATAAGGGAAGGGCCGGCAAGGCATTGGACTCAATCATTTGCAGCGGTGTCATCATCAGTGGAGGCCGGGTTGAGAGAAGTATACTTTCGCCCGGAGTAAGAATCAACAGCTACGCCAAGGTAGATTCATCGATCCTTTTCCACAATGTGGTCATAGGAATGCGGGCCAAAGTGAAAAGGGCGATTATCGACAAGGGTGTGAGGGTCCCCGATGGCATGAAGATCGGATATGACCTGGAAAAGGACAGACAACAATTTTTTGTGTCCGACAGAGGAATAGTTGTGATTCCTAAGGGCACCATTCTCAAAAATCCGTAATTCAAAATAAAGGGGTCTAGGTTTCGAGGGGTCAAGAGAACAACAACCGTCAAGTTTGTAAATAATCGCAAGAAGTAGATCTGTAAAAAAAGAATAATCACTCGTTACGCGTAACCGATAACGGTTTGCTCATATAGTCTTTGTTATCAGGTTTTTAACGATTACCGATTACGGTTTTTTACGTTTCCCGTGAGAGTATATAATCTGCGAGGGTAATGAGACTTTCCTTATAGGCAGATGGTCTAAAAGAATTCAAATTAAGCTTTGCATTCTCAATAAACTGCCGTGTTGTATTGACTGTGTATTCAACTCCGCCGTATTTTTTTATAATCTTGCTAACTCTTGCAAAGTCTTTCGCTGTTACCTTTGCATTGTTAAGTACTGTATTGATATACGCTTTATCCTTTTCTGCAGAAGACTTCAATGCATGGATAAGGGGAAGGGTCACCTTGCCTTCCTTGAGGTCAGTGCCGACGCGCTTGCCAAGCACAGCATCATAGGAGACATAATCGAGGACATCATCGGTGAGCTGAAAAGCCATACCAAGATTGTATCCAAAATCTCTCAATGCAGCCCGTTTTTCCTGATTTACTTTGCCAAGGATTGCTCCCACTTCGCAGGCAGCAGAAAAAAGCGATGCCGTCTTGTTTTTTATTATATCAAAGTATTCTTCTTCCGTTGTATCGGCATCGCATGTTTTGAGAAGTTCGAGGATTTCCCCTTCAGCGAGGGATGTTGTTGCCTCTGACATGATCCGCATGATTTCCTTGTTTCCATTATGGGCCATCAACTCAAACGATTTAGAGAAGAGGAAGTCTCCAACAAGCACACTTGGCTCATTCCCCCATACGGTGTTTGCAGTTGATGAACCCCGCCTGGTCTGGGCGTTATCAACCACGTCGTCATGAAGCAAAGTTGCGGTATGGATAAACTCTATGATTGCCGCGTAGGGAATATGTTTTTCACCCTTGTGCCCGCAAAGCCTTGCTGTGAGGATGATGAGGATTGGTCGTACCCTTTTTCCACCTGACCTGATGATGTGATTCACGATCTCTTTTATGAATCCTATTTTGGTCGTAATGAGATGTTGGATTGTCGATTCGAGATTTGTCAGATCATCTGCTATGAGTTTGGTAACCGTTTCCATAGTTAACCGTGAAGAATGTAATATGCCTTTATCTCATCAGTGTAGCTGCTATTCTCATAAATGTAAAGAGGTTGTTCAATTTTTGCACCTATTCCACCCTCCTTGATGAACTCTGCAAGAAAAAGGTTTGCTACTTCGCCCTCCCTGGGATAAATAGGGCGCAAACGCTTCAATTCTAATTTGCCCGATCTGGCGACACCTATCAGTTCCCCTAGTCTCCTTGAAGGATAGATTATATACAATCTGCCCCACTTGTGGAGCAGGGAAGAAGATACCGTGATGAGATCAGAGAGATTCAAAAAAGTTTCGTATCTGGCCACAAACCTTGAATGATGGGGACTCTTTCTGCCCGTTTGTTCCTTAGTATAGGGAGGATTTGAAATCACAACGTGGAAAGGTAATTTTTTTAGCGGTTGAACCATTGCCGTTATATCACCGTGCATGAAATTTACGTTTTCGCAATGGTTTATTGTTTTGTTCCTGAGGGATACATCATACAGGTCTTTTTGTATCTCTATGCCGAGCATTTCGTTCATGTAGCCCTTTTTAGACAGATAAATAGGGATAATACCACACCCTGATCCTATATCCAAGAGCCGTTCATGTTTCTTGAGGGTTATAAAATTAGCAAGAAGGACCGGGTCGATTGAGAAACGATACCCATTTTTTTTCTGAATAATCTGTAGCTTATCTTCGCACAAAACATCGAGGGTTTCGTCTCGACCAACATAAGCCCCAGTCATGCCAATTCGCATTCAAAAATAGCACCCGTAAGCGGGTACCCGGACGAAGACAACAAAGTTATATGAATGAAGAGGGATTGGTATCATACTGATAGAAGACAAGGCCTGTTAGTATCTTTGGATAGAAAAAAGTTGATTTCGCGGGCATATAGAGGCTATTATCGGCAATTTCCTTGACCTCCTCAACAAGTGTTGGCGGAAGGAAAAGGGCCAGATCAAGGGCGCCATCCTTGATCTGGGTAACTGACTTATCGAGGGCCTGGGTGAAGGAGATCTCTTCATCCTGGACATTGAGGATGCTTTTCAGGATGCCCATGTGAAGTATGCTGACTTTTAGTTTGCGCACACTTTCATGGACCGACGGATCAGTATAGACAGGGGACTTCTCTGACAGAATGTAAAAGTTGTTGGGATCATCCTTGGAATACATGATGTAAGCAGGTTTTGGAGTCGTATTAATCTTTTGTGTGGCTAATCTTGGCGAATTGTTATCGATAAGAGGAAACTTCTCAATGTCAACTCGTTCTTCAAGAAGGGATAATAATTCGTTAAGGCTTCTTGGTTTGTTAAATTTTATGATCCTGTGATAGGGAAAGATCACAATTCCCGTTGAATACATATTGGTCAGATAGAGGGGGATATACTCCAGGCCAATCTTGTATGAAACGGCCAGTCTGTGGTGACCATCGGCGATATAGATCTTTTTTGACTCCATAAGGGACACAAGCGTATCCATCTCATCGGGGTCTGTCATCCGATAAAACCTGTTCGTTATCGTTTGTTCGTCGACAAAATCATAAAGTTTCTCTTTCTGAGAACCGATAAGGATGTCCTCGATGGCCTCTTCTTTGTCTTCATAGAGGGCAAAGACAAGGCTGGTATATGTTTTGAGCGTGGTTATCAGTCTCTCCCGGTCTTCCTTTGCCTTTTTCCTTGTCTCCTCATGGGTAAGGATACGCTCTTTCTGAAGCCTGTTGAGGCCGATAAAACCTCTCCTCAGGTAGTGTATTTCATCAACTATGATTTCCTGTTCATACACATAAATTGTGTCGCTCGTATCCTTTTGAAGCACGCCGGTTCTCAGCCATTGCTCCAATGTGTGTCTGGCGACGTTATATTTATCCATTGATGGCTGCGACATGGGGAGTTCCAAGCGGATGGCATTGAAGGGGTCTCGCTCATAGTAAGTACGGACGCTTGATACCACATCATAGGGAGGACACACGCATGAAGCGATGTCACCTATTTTTTGACGATTGTAAAGGATGCCCTTGAATGGTTTGGTCATTGGCTCTTTCATGTGAATTTGTTAACATACAGTCGGCTGAAAGTCAAAGGGTTTTGAAAGGCCTGTTTTTACGTATACCGTACAGAGTAATTCGGGGTCAGCTCTTGAATTAATGACACGCGATATACCTACAAAGATTTACGGTTTTTATAATATAAGAAAGACGATATAGGGCTTTTACGATACCCTATATGGGAACGACGAAATACGGTTCTTCAGAATCTCTTGACATCCAGCGAACAAGTGTGTTTTAAATATCATCGTGCCGAGGTAGCTCAGTCGGTAGAGCAGGGGACTGAAAATCCCCGTGTCGGCAGTTCGATTCTGTCCCTCGGCACTTCTTTGATATCCGACACTTACCGATCAAAATCATATTAATCCACATGCCGTAAAATTGGAATTGTAACCGTATTTGTAACCGTTTCTGGGTTTTCGTGTATTTTTTTAGCCTCTTCGTGAGCCTCTGCCATACGTTCACTTGCCTTCTTGAGATCATCCTCATTCACAATGTTATACCTGTCAAAAACCGATCTTGTCTTGTGTCCGCTTATTTTCATCGCTACACGTTCTGGGACTCCAGCCCTTACCATGTTTCCTTACAGCCGTCCTTCTGAGATCGTGAAATAGCTTTTCCTCAACCTGAGCACTTTTAAAAGCGCTCTTCCAGGTTTTGCGAAAGCTGTTGATCCTTACACCTTCCTTGAAGAACACATAAGGGCATTTAGGATATTTGGCATCCCTCATCCTTTTCTGCATGAGTATTGTCTCGAATAGTTCGCCCGTTAGGTAGATAACCCTGGCCTCGTTATTCTTTGTTGTACCTGCATCGAGAGTGATCTTCTTATCAAAGACGTTTACTTGCTTCCAGGTTAAGGGATAAAACCTCTTCCTTTCGCAATTCCAAGTATCTAAGGGCAAGATGCAGGAATACTTATTTTTTCTTAATCCCTTTGAGTCGTTTTACCACAAGTCGGTATATTTCCTCCTTGTCACGTTTGCCTATGCCGACAATCTCCACAACCTCTATTTCTTCTCCCATCAGTCGATAGACAATCCGGTAAGCCTTTTTTGCCACATAGAGTTTGTAATATCCAGTCAGATCAAGACCAAGCTTATTGCCAAGGGCATCTCCCAGGAAAGGATTCTCCTGTAAAGCAATGGCTTTCTTAATTACTTGGGTTCTGATTGATTTGTCGAGCCTCTTGAGATCATTTTCTGCATCTTCTGTGAATATGACTTTATAGGCCATACCGTTTCCTTATCTCGTCAAGGGACACATTCCGAGAAGCATCATAGTGTTTCATACGCTCCTGAACCATCTCATATATCTCGAAATGCTCAAGGACTTCTTCCATTTCCTTTAGGGCTGCATACTCGTCAGAAGATACTATGACGGCTTCCACTTCATTGTTCCTCAGGACATAAAGGGGTTGTTTCGTCTCGGAAACATCTCTCATCTTCTGGGTAAGCTCCCTCTGTAGTTTGGTTATAGAAATCATCTTCGCGGTATCCAATATCATCTTCACACCTCCATGTAAACTTACTACTATTATACATGGAAAAGTATGTATGTCAAGACCATTCTTTAGAAAGTGTATTGTTCTTTGCTCTGCTCTATCCATATATCCATATCCTTTACATCGAGCAATATCCTTTTTGTGTCTCTCACAATAGGAATTTTGCCATCCCAGATCATTTGACGTATTGCATTGGGGGTGCGCCCCAGGTAGATTGATGCTTCTTCGATATTGTAGAGCCTCTTAGGTATGGTGCTGTGTTTCTTCATAAGGATATGTAAACCCTGCTGGCCCTGGAAAGACTCCTCGACGAAAAAGACCTTGAACTCCATACGGTAGAAGGTCAGGTTGATACAGGAACCCCGGACGGGTGGCTAAACTTCGCCATGAAGGCATTTCTCGGTGAAATGGAACGCAGGCAAGTCAAGTACCGTACCAAGAAGGCTATGGAGTTCAAGAAGGCACAGGGCTCTGTTGTGGGATCTGTTCCCTATGGCTACAGAAGGCTCCAGGATCGTTTGGAACCGGACGAGGCGGAGCAAGCCGGTCATCACTTTGGCAAAATCGCTGTACGAGGCATCCTACGGCTTGTCAGCGATATGCAGACGGTTGACTGAGCAAGGCTACGTGACCCGTAACGGAAAATGTTTTACCGTGGAACAAGTGAAACGGATCCTGCCCGACTATGAGAAAACCTTTTCTCACGCAAATACGAAGCTCTCACAGAATATCCGGAGCTTCATCGAGGCGATAGCATGACCAAAAAGATTAACAAGGGGACCGGTGTGTTATTCTCGGAGTAATAAGCAATAATTACCGCACGATTTCAATTGAATGGAATGCTTGAAATTACCATATGTAACGGATATTACCGTGGTAATCAGTGGCGAGTAAGATGAGCCTGGTGATCACTTTGGTGGGCGCTATTGGGATGTGTCACATAGAATGTTCATTTTCTTGACAAAATTTGCTCTTAATTTGATGTTTTTATTGCCTCCTTTTCTTAACTTTTCCATGTATGATGAGATCTCTTGCTCCAGCGCAAAGTGAAATATGGTCCTATCCACAATCAAACCTTCCGAAATGTCCTTTCCTACCAATTGGACCATTGTTCCTTGATCTGTTCTTACTAAAGACTTTTTCTTTGTCTGTGCTTGATGCAGTATCCCGCAGCGATAGTGACTGTAAAAAGTAAATGCTTTCTTCCTAGAAAATTGATCCTTAAAGAATTCACTATTTTTAAAGAATTTCCAAAAAGCCATTCTGTGATCCCCTTGGGTTTCATCAAGGCCGGAATAGAATTGACTCAGCGTTTCAATAATTAAACAATCGAGCGTCAATATAGAAAATCCTGAAAATTTACCAATATCGCAATCACTAGCAATTAGCCTAATTGGCTTGAGAAATCTACTCTCTATTCTGCTCCTGAATATATCAACCATACGTTTCCAATCATTATTAGCAAATGCTTCCACCCAGTGACTTTTCCGATAATTTGGGGAAATTGAAATATCGTCAAGGACTATAGGACCTAATAACTTATCCATATTAAATCCTCCAATTACGCTCGATGCATGAATGCATAGAGGCGGTATGGACCTTATTTCTATTTACAAATGCCATTCTTGAGAAAAGCAACAAATTCACAAAAGTGCGAGCCCACATTTGCACCGAAAGCCCCGATTAGTATATTTAACAGAGTTCCTGTTAGAAATCGAGTAAGAACCCATGACCCATATCTTTTGCGAGCACGATACCATACAAGAGGATCGTAATTATTCAAAATGTCTGGAAATTTAATTATATCCCTCCATGTCTCCCACTTTGCGGCTACCTTGAATGCAAACCACCCACCGATAATAATGGGTTTATCCATCGAGAAAGATACAAGAATTAGTATGCGTTCAAAAAAACCGATCCAGTCCCCACCCGAAAAATGCTCCGTAATCATATTCCAATCATCAGGTTTCATACCTTCAGGCTGTTTGAGCTCTATTTTGTTTAATAATCCTTTGACGCCAGTACCGAGCAGGATCGTTACAAAAAGACCAACAATAAAACTGAATAACATATCCAATATTAGCCCTCCTTTACTTTTTTGCCCCGGAACGTTGCCACTCCTCGACAGGACTATGTGCGAGTCAAATTCAGTCTATATCATTCTGTTGGGTATCTACCTTAAACACTATTTGCCTTTCGATTTTAATATTGCCCCTGAAAGACCTCTCTCATTAAGGAATTTCGATATATACTTTTTTTGCTCATCATTTCCTTTTAATTTAGGATTTAATTTCTCCAAGAAGGACATAAGCCCCACCTTGTAAATCAGTGGAGCAAACCAAGTAATGGGATTAAGTTTCTTGTTTTTGAATGGATATAGACGTGCCACTTTAACTGGATTACCATGCAAGAAATCGTTTCTTGTATCGTATAGTTCCTTGTAAAGTTTTTGTAAAATATTGGCCCCTAAATTTTTTTGTTGATATTGAATTTTATAAGATCTCCTTCTTACCTTTTTATCATTCCATTGGTATCTTTCTAATAAATCAAGAACTGTGATCAGGCTAGCTTTATCCTTCTTGGAATGAGAAAGAATTTCAAAAGCACTCACCCATAGACCAGCACTTGAACCAAAATCATAAATTGTCGAGTGATTTTTGAAAGGCATGGTGGTCGCTTGATACGCCATCTCTAAAGATCTGAAAAGAGCTGTTGTTTGCCATTCGGTCAATTTCCTATCGACAAATCGTCTTTTCCAGGCATTTTCTAAGAGGGGAAATAGCAACTTGTCAGGCTGAACACTGATTTGACATGGATCTGCAAGACTTGGGGATTTTTGACCACGGAACTTTATGGCTTCGTCTGCGATTCCGAGTATTGATGGTGAGCTCGTTATATAACCATTATTTTGCCTAGTAATCGTAACAGGATAAAAATCGAAAAAGTCTGAATATAATGTATACCCAACGAAATTAGTTCTCAATCTATGTTCATATGCATGGATTATGCTTGAAATTGCAAAGATGTTTCTGAAACTTACAATTGTCTCAATATCACGCATGTAAGTTGGAGAATCACTAGGTATTATTAGCATCGCAGGATGCACCTTTCTTCGGAATTGGTCCTCAAAACCATTGACCAATATTCTGGCAAATTTGTTGGATGAAACAATATCTACAATTCTTGAATCATTATGAGGCACAATTGCGATTTTGGAATTGCCAAAAGAGTCTCGGAGACCAAGGTTTGGAAGGATAAAAATTATTTCCCAAATTCTCTTACTATCATTCATAGTAAGATAACAAGTGCTTCCAGTTATATTTTATCTGCTTTATGCTGAATAGAGATTGCTGGGATAAATCTAGCCTAATTAATTTGCAGCAAGATTTGTTACTAGGCATCTACCCCCCCCCGCGTAAGGATAATTCTTTCAATAGGTTATCCCTTGATATTGAATATTTCAAGAAAATTATTCTGATGTTCACTTTCATGAGGTAGGAGGCTATGTTTTTCAAGCAGTGAGCCGTGATAAACAACAAATCAGTCGCTTCTAGCCAAACTGACGTGTGATGCAAATCAAAACCATTAGATCAAAAAAGAATAACACGGGGGACGGTGTGTTATCTTTTTGAGGCAAGCGTGGGCTTCATCGCTTAGGTAGATTCTCAATGGAAATCGTGAATAAGAGTTCTCCTCGGGGCTGCAGTAGCTCTCTTGTCTCCTTCGGGAGGCTGCAGGACTCAGGCATGTCCCAAACGGATTTTGCGATTGGAGACTTTACGGCCTCATAGATTGTCCAAAGAGTGGTCTCGTCTTTGGGTGCCACATCGGTTTCCATTAACGTCTTGATGCCCTCCGCGAGAATGTCGGCAGACCGGTCAAAGGAAATATCTCGATATTCTGGAACATCGCAATGGTGGGCCTCAAAGAGCCAGTCATGAATTATGTAAGCAGGCGCATACCCCCATGGTGAATAACCGGGAATGCCCCAGAACAGACGAGGAATGGAACCACCATCTGTATACATTTTGCGAGGAACAATAACTCTTCTGTCAGACGTTGTGAAACGAAGAGGGTTCTCTTGGTTCGGGACGTAAAGGAATCTGTCTGGCTTGACCCAGCGAATTTCCAAACTTCCCTCAAATTTCCCTGGGTCAGCGTGGCTGTAAGTTAGCTTGCTACATGATGCAGACAAAAGCACCGACAGTAAAGTCATTATTATTACAAGTATAGATTGCATGTCAATACCCCGCCCTTGAATACCCAAATAACTGGTCAGCCTCTTCCCTCAGTAGGCGATTCGTTGCTTCATTTATCTACCCGTCAAACTTTTGGCCAGGCGTTTTTTTCAGGTTGTTTGCTATTTACTAGCCTCTGTAGCTGACATGTTCTTGATGTCAGGGCAACCTGTATCGTTTTTCTATTAAACGTCAGGTGAACGACATTTCATCGCGAATCGAGGCAAATGCTTCCATTCGCGCCAACTCCCAACTGGGAACGCAATAATTGGCAGCACCAGGGGAGGAACCGAAATGGACGCCCAAGACACTATGTGAGGCTACATCAACCACTGCTGATCCCGAGTTCCCGCCAAGGGTCGAGCAATCGTGTACAAGGGCGGCAACGTTGTGTCCACAAGAACCCACAGTATCAATACCCATGAACTTCCCAGGCTGCAACCTCTTTTTGTTAAAGACGCCCCTGAAAATATTAATCTGTTCGACAAGGTTCTCGCCCTCATCGAATGCAGGGTAGCCAATCACAGCCGCGGTTCGTTCCCTGAGATCAGACGGTTGAGTTCCAGCCAACGGAACAGGGATAACTCCTGCTGGAAGTGATTTCACCTTGAATATTGCCACGTCCCATTCGGTGGAAAATAATGCATCCCCGGTTGGTTCCAAGAGCTTGGATTCGCTTGATCCTACTTCGGCTTTCAAGTCTACCGCGGCACCCCTGCCTGGTCTGAATTCAACCATAACCGTCGGGCTACCGAGCTGCATGAATTCGTCCACCACGTGTCGGTTGGTCAGGAGAAGATTTGCTCCACAAACGAAAGCCGTGCCAGCGTAGGACAGTCTTGGATGCCCAGACAGATTTACGCGCCCGACGGCCCTAATGACAGGAATTAGTTGGTCACGAGCATCGTTCAAGTCGCTCCAGACGGAGGGCAGTTGATCAAATGAGTCTTGTTGGATATCAAAAGCTGGCCTTAGGCCATTGCCCAATACAATGGTTTCAAGAACGGCCTTGTGCACAGGGGAGAGTCGTTTGGCGTCAATAATGCGTGCCGTTGCTTCAATCGCTAAAGCCCTTGATTTTGCAGGAATTTTTGCGCCCATACGTACGGCTGCATCCAGCGACTCATCCAGGTGGCCCAGACCCAGTTTGCCCGACTCGATGATTCTGCTGATCTTTTGATACAACAACTCAGAGCGGTTAATGGGCTGCATTGTTTACAACCCCCTTAACGTCGGAGACAGAGTGATAGCCGCCATGCACCGGTAGCAACATGGAACTTAATACCTCTCCGCTTTTGCCATCGAGCGCTATGTAGCCAGCCACGGCACCAGCCGCCACAAAGAATGGGTTCCGCCCAAGTGAAGACAAGAGATTCTTCTCCGCATAACCCGTGCCGACCGCCTTGTGCAGTTGAGTGACCAACAAGGCCGAGCCAGACTCAAGCTTTTTTTTGATTGCGGATTGCCGGATAATAGTGGCAAGGGGGACGTTCCCTTTGTCATCAGCACTGGTTGCCTGCTTAATCCAAGCATCAACGGCGTCTGAGATAGTCTTCCATGTTGCCAGAGACTCCTTAAACTTTTGCAGTTTGTTTTTGAGATCTTGGTCATTCGGCAATCCAGCTAACTGCTTCTCGATAATGGCTTGGGCCGTCTCGAAGAGTTTGATATTCCGTTTTGCCTCACTTGACCATTGGTACATTTTCGAGGTCTTTTCCAGGACTACATTGGGTGCCGCCAGAGCTTCAGGCAGGTAGAGAGATGGAATTTCGACAACCATCTTCGCTGCCATCAGGCAGTGCGCTAATGCGCTGAGTAGCATTGCATCGCTGGATTGTATTTCGAAGGTGAGAAAACTGTAATCTGTCTTCGCGAAGGCTAGCATCTTGTTGATGGCTTCTAAGCCGAGGCCTATTTCAGCCACTGCCTCCTTTTTCACATCTATTTTAGCGGCTTCAGCGACGTCAGTTGTTTGCTGCGCCCGTATGATAGCAGCTTGGAAAGACTCAAATTGGGCGTTGAAGGCCATCAACGCTTGAAAATCAGGAACCGTGGTTGATGTGGTTAGGACAAGCTTGGATCCTTGCGGTAAGTCAGCCCTGATTCGAGTGGTAAATTCTTTGGCAATCTCATTCACGGCAATCGCGCTAAGCAGAACAGCCTCGGCAGTGCCAGCTCCCGTGCCTATAGTTGCAATACCACCATAGCCGGATGCTGGAATATCGCCGAACTTGGCTTTAGTAGCAGCGAGTTGCGCGTCGGCTTGAGCCTTCTGTGCGTTTGCCTTTGCAGTTTCAGCATCAGCTAAGTCTTTTGCCGCCTTGGCGCTCGCTGTCTGGTCTGCAAGGGCCTGTTTAGCGGAATCTTGCAGGGTCTCGAATGCGTGCTTTGCGTCCTCCGCCTTTTTCAATGCCTCATAGGCATTCTTCCGCGCCTCAGCGTCATCTGCGATGACCTTCAATTGATCCTTTGTTGCATCTGGGGGAACTTGTGCATCCATAGGGCCTCCTATTAAGACACAACAGATTGTAATAAAACCAACTATTCGATGAAACGAGATCGATGAGATCGTGAAGATTGGTTGCATGGTTGAAAATACTCCCCCCGTATTGTGGAGTGATTATATTGTGCAGTGCCAAGGCAACGATTAACGCGCATGGAATTGAATGATTAATTTCTTTACAGATTTTTCCTTCCTGCCTCTTCTATGCGTATCGTATTTTCTTACCTTATTCTATGCTCCTTTAGTAAGAATTATAGCTTGCCAAAGAGATTTGTCAATGTGTTTTATACCTTAGGCTCCTCAAACATCTGCTTGCTATTACGTCTTGCTGTACCCACACATTGCTACTAACCAGAATATTATTATTCTATGACTTTCCTGAGGTAGTCGACTTTGCTATGTAATAACAGAGAATAACAAGTGAGACGGTGTGTTATTTATTGGAGCAATTGCCAAGGATGACACTCTCAAAGCTGAGCTTTAAAGAGACGATCTGGACTAGAGTGGGGAGGTTCTCAGCCCAAGCCAGGGAACCCTCGTTTCGTCTCATTGCATAAATCTATAAAATAAACAAAATCTTTACCCCACTCATATTCCCTTTGTGTCGCGGTTGTCCTAAACCTTCTCCTTACAACAAGCTTCTGCAAGCTATGATATTTATGCCTAGCCCTAAAATACTCTTAACCATTATTTGACCACGTTTGACCTTTCCCCTTACGACCTTTTTCGACAGCGCGTTCATGCAATCAATGAGCATGGTTTTTTGAATTTCTTTGTCAGACCTAACAGGCAAGAGTGGCTTTGACGGATTGGTCGTCCTCAGTGTCGTGGTTAGTATTTGTCCAGGAAAAGAAATTTCTTGCTTTGCGTATCGATCTCCTCTCTTGCACTGATTTCCCTCGAAACTGACTCTGGCGGAATTTCTAACAACCTTAACGTGCTCACCATGCACACTCTTTATTCCCTTGAGAAAGATATGCTGCATGAAGTAACAAGAACCACACCGGGTGCCATTATACCGTCACGCCATTCGTTTGATTATCATCAAAAGATCCTTAAGGCTTTGCGGGAAAAGAAGCCCCAAAAAGTATACGACTTGACCTTTGAACACATATTGGTAGTCCTTCGTGCCGTGAAAAAGCTTGAGGAGCATATAAACAAAGACGAACGGTTTCTGAGAAAAACAATATGATCTTCTCTCGTTCATTGTACCACCAAAGCATTAGGAGGGTTCTATATGTCCTAATCTTGGACTTACAGTTGAAATAAATCAGAAGTGGCACAGAGGATAAATCGCTTATTTCCAGGCCCAGGTTAGGAATATTCACAAACTGTAATCCCAGGGCTGACAGACGGATGATAAAGTATAGCGATCCGAAGAAGACTCAGGATCGCTATACCATAGGTTTTTTTGAGGTTAGGAATCTATATGGAAGAGTTTCATTGCGTTCTTGAAGAATATCTTTTCTGAATCTTCCTGGTTCAGACCCAACATTTTGACGAACTCCGCAACCTTCTCAGGACCTCCGATAGGATGGGCATAATCCGTTCCTATCAGGAGATGGTCTACACCCATGAACTCAAGGGCACATTTCATCGCGGGAACGTGAAAGGAGATCACATCGTCCCACACTTGTTCTCTATAGTAATCAGATGGCAACTTCGGCAGTGGGTAATAGCCGTGATCGCTAGCATATGATTTGTAGCAATCATTTATTCTGCCTACCATATAAGGAAATACTCCGCCAAGATGACTGTGGATGAATTTCAGTTTGGGGAGTTTTTCTAGCACGCCGGTAAAAATTAATCCTGTGATCGCCATGGTTGTATCGAAGATAAACGCATACAGGGGTAACGGCATTTGTACCTTTTTCATAGCGTCCGAGGTAATTGGTGGTGCCGGGTGTATGAACAGCGGTAAGCCATAATTTTCTGCAGCCTCATAGATTGGAAAAAATTGAGGGTCATAAACCGGTTTTCCTGCAAGGTTCGAAAAGAGTGTTATGCCTTTAACACCCAAATCTTTATGGGCTCTCTCCAGTTCCTTTACCGACTCATTCACATCTTGATACGGTAGGGTTGCGTATGCGTAAAACCTTCCTTTGTATCGGCGGCAAACTTCCGCAAAATAGTCGTTAGCTTTCTTAGCCCATACAACTCCCTCCGCCGCGGGGATAAGCTCAACACTGGGCGTGGTAAAACTCATCACTTGTATGTCAATCCCGTATCTATCAAGGTCTATAATCCTTGCGTCTGGATCATAGTGACCCAGCACGTTTACCGTTGCGAGCCTCATGCCTTCATGATAAAAGGTTGCATTTATTGGACCCGTCCTGGTCATTGTGGGAGAACCTGGTCTCCCGTCTAGATAGTCCATCCATTCCTTTGGATACAAATGATTGTGTACGTCAATTATTTTCATTATTGTTATCTCCCTTTCATAGCAATTCCTTGACAGGTTTTTCTATCATCTGATAAAGCATCAGCGGCTATATAACGACGGCAACCACAAGGCTATCTGCGGGAAAACAAACAACAGGGCAGTTCCAACAACTAGCGCAATCAGGTAGGGGTAAGCCCCCTTGTATATGATGTTGAATGGCACCTTCGTTATGTTTTTGACAATGAAGACGTTTATGGCGACAGGCGGTATGATTGCACCTATCATCATGCATATGGCGACCATAATCCCAAACCATATTGGGTCGTAACCAAGTTTCATTGCGGCAGGAAAAATAATCGGTGTTGCAAGTACCATAAAGGCAAGGTCATCGATGAAGCTACCTCCGATGAGATACAGCAGCATGATAAGCACCATGACTAGGCTTGAGTGGAGAGGTAGATTCACAATCCAATCAGCAGCCAGCATTGGAATTTTGGTTACAGCGAGGAAGTGCCCCATGACCGTAGATCCAGCTATGAGCATGAGAACCATGCATGCCGTGAGAAGCGATTCAGATACGGACTTAATGTAATTCTCAAAACTAAGTTTCCTTTTCAGAAGCACAAGAACTATGACCGCAAAGGTACCGATACTTCCTGCTTCAGTAGGTGTGAAGAGGCCTTTCATGAGACCGCCGATAACCACGAAAAAGATAACGATCGGCCAAATCACTTCAGGAAGTGAACGTATTCGTTCCCCCCAACTTGATCGGGGGCTAGCAGGACCAACGGTAGGATCAATTCTTGCCCAACCCAACACAATGCCTATAAAGAACAGGGCAAGGAGCAGACCTGGAATAACTCCCGCGAGGAACAGCTGTCCGATTGACTGCTCAGTGATAAGTCCAAATATGATGAGAACCACGCTTGGCGGGATTAGAACACCCAGCGTCCCGACCGACGCTACCGTCCCTGTAGAAAGAGATTTGCTATAGTTGTACCGGTCCATTTCCGGGACGGCAACGCTCGCAAACGTGGCAGACGTTGCGCCCGACGAGCCACAGATCGCCTTGAAGAGCGTCGCACCGATAATGGTCGCTATTCCCAGTCCGCCTGGGATATGTCCCACAAACTTATGTGCAGCATCATACAGCTTCTTTGCTATGCCTGCATTGAACGCGATCTGTCCCATGAAGACGAAAAGCGGGATGACCGTCAGGCTGTATGAAGAGAAAACATCAAAAAAATCTGACGATGCAACGCTAAAAGCAGGTGAAAGGCCCTTGAGATAAGCAAAACCGATAAATCCGACAATTGCCATTGCAAACCCGAGCTCTATGCCGGTCAAAAATAATAACAGTAATACGACCATGCCTACAATCCCGACCATTACCTCATTCATGTTGGCCTCCCACTATCCTCACTATTTCAGCGACAAGAACCAAACACTGCGTAAAAGAACAAATACCGAGTCCAAATGCAATTGGATAGAAAGGGAATCTTAATGTAGGTGAGACTTCGCCCGTTTTATAAAGATCCAGAGCATCCCCAATCAAACAAACACCGAGCATCAAAAAGAAGCCAGCGCAGAGGATTCTGGTACAGACTTTTAACACATCACTCGATTTTTTATTCATTTTATCGATGACCAAATCGACATAAACATGAGCCTTTCTTAGCGAAGTGTAGGCGATAGCAAAACCGATAACAACGACACCTGAAAAAGCAACGAGTTCATACGTGCCAGGGATAGGTCTCCCCAGATGTCTCAATATGACATCACACACCGTGACCATCATCATAAATGTGAGCCCAATTCCCGCAATAACAGCCAAAGAATTGCCCAAGGATTGAACAAAACCAAGAAACTTTTTCATATCCGTGCCCCTCTCACCCGATCATTTGGTTGCTTTACGCACAAATTATCTATTTTTCCCATTTTTTGTTTTGTCTCAGGGACAGAAATCGACTCCTGCCCTCCGAGACAAAACATCTTGATTAAAATTTGTTTAACTATATTTTGCTTTATAATTCTTCTTTTCTGTCTTGTGCCACTTCATTCCTGTACATTCGTCCAATTTGTCTCAAGACTTCCTTATTATTTCCGGTATAACAGGCGGTGAAGTGCTCCATTTTCATTTTCTATTAACGGGTTAGTCACACTTACTCATACTTAACAGGTGGATACATTTTGCTGTATTTTTCGATCAGCTGTTGTCTGTATTCGAACACCTCTTTGCCGGGCAGACCCTTTGTATTGGCTTCTTTTATCCACTCATCAAACATCGGGCTAAGCGCCTTTTCCCATCTCGCCTGTTCTTCCGGCCCAACATTAATTATTTTGTGATTAAACCCCTTTCCGTACTTGACGCCTTCGACTTCTATCTCGTTCCAAGCTTTGCCCGTGTATTCAGTCCATTTTTTGCTCACATCCGTGAAAGCTTTTTGAATATCAGGAGGAAGGGAGTTCCACTTTTTCTTATTCATCACGATAAACATGCCATTGAGGTATGCGGCTTTCTGTACCCATGTACTCGACTTTGACACTTCGGCAACCTTCCAACCCTTCAGTTCATTCGGTGCGCCGACAGTTCCGTCCACCACGCCTTTTTGCAAGGCATCATACTGATCACCTTTCGGCATGGCTACCGGGGTTGCACCGAGCAGTTCTACCATTCTTGCCGCCAATCCTGCCGCCCTTATTCTCAACCCCTTCATGTCTTCAAGTTTTCTCACCTCTTTTTTTGCCATAAAGTAAACTCCAGGCATGTGGGCATGCAGATAGAGAACGTGCACATCATCAAGTTCTTTCGGCTTATACTTGTCGTATATGTCCTGGACAACACGGGACGGGATAATGGCATTCATCGGATATCCGGGAAGGTCGCATACCTCCATCAGGGGGAATCTGCCCCTGGTGTATGAAAAAACGGATTGTCCGATATCGGAAATACCCTTGACCACCCCATCATAGATTTTTGCCGGCTGCGTAAGTGTCCCTGAGTGGTAAAAGATGATCTTTACTCTGCCATTGGTCAGCTTTTCCACCTCTTCCGCCCATTTCATTGCAGCAAGCTCCGCTCCATAATTTGGAGGGAAATGGCTGCTATACGTTAGCTCTATCGGTTTGTCCTTAGATTGGGCCATGGCCGGTAATGACACCAACGACAGAAAAATGAAGATGATTGCAACTAAAACGGTAACCATAAGCACACTTCTTTTCATCTGACACCTCCACATATTTTGTATTCCCATCGAGGGTTGTATTGTTAAAGACTTTTCATATAAATATCTGTGACATCTTTTTCAGTCATGTTCCGGGCATTCGGAACAAAAAGCCGTGACTGTTTCATCGTGCTTGCCACCATAGCAGACACATCATCTTTTGAAATCCCATAATCTTTAAGCTTGATCGATATTTTCACCTCCTTAAGTAGACGTTCGACCTCGATAACCGCAAGGTTGGCACCCTTGTGGGCCGATACTCCGGTAACATCTTCCCCCAGAAACCCAGCAATTGCCCGATATTTCTCAGCTGCAGCAGTTTTATTGTACTCCATGACATGAGGCATCATGACACTCACCGACTTCGCGTGTCCCAGACCGTAATTCTCCAGCACAAAACTGAGTGCATGAATAGCTCCTAGTCCGCCACTGGAAAAGGCAAGTCCTGCAAGCGTGGCCGCAAAAAGCATATCAAACCGGGCTTCGAGGTTTTCTCCTTTGGCATATGCCGCAAGAAGACTCTTTCCCACCAAACGCATAGCTTCTGAGGCAAGCATATCTGAAAATGGGGTTGAATTGAGAGATGTGTAAGCTTCCATTGCATGGGCTAAAACATCAAGGCCGGTCTCTGCGGTGAGGCTGGAAGGCAATGAAACAGTTAACAAAGGATCCAGAATCACTACATCCGAAAGGTTGAAAATCGTATAAACTACTTTTTTTGTTTTATCCTTCTCATCGGTGATTGCGAAAACGCGGGTTACCTCACTTCCGCTCCCTGCCGTTGTTGGAATCATAATTTTCGGCAAACCCTTTAATGGCACACGGTCAAAACCCTCGTAATCGATCATGCTTCCACTGTTCATGGCCATCAAAGAAACGCCTTTCGCAGTATCGAGGGTAGTACCACCACCAAGCCCAATCACAGCATGACATTTTTCTTTCCGAGCTACCCTAGCACAATCATCGATAACACGCGCAGGGGTTTCAATTTCCACCTTGTCATAGACCACGACATCAACGCTTTTGATTGAAAGAGACTTCTCAATTTCTTCTAAAATACCAGCCTTTACGACTCCTGCATCGGTCACAATAATAACTTTTTTAGCCCCCAAAGCTTTGACCTCAGCTCCGATCCCACGCGTTGTGCCCACACCGAGCATAATTTTGCTAGGTGAGAAAAAATTATTCACCCTGCCATAAAAATAAAAACTCGTCTGCATATGAGGCTGCCTCCTTTATATTGTGTATTCCTCTAGATCGATGATAGGCGCTCCCGTCTTCACATCCCATCCCAAAATCTTATAATACTCATCCTTCATGGCTTCAAACCGTGTGCGATCAACCACCTGTCCCTTTGTGGGTCCGAACGGAACAGGATCTTCAAATAACCGGGCTGGCAGCATATCATCTTTTCTGGAAAATCCTTCACGACAATTGAAGTAACGAGTAAGGTTCCATATTCTCTTTCCAGCATCGATCAAATCTTGTGTAGTTATATTTTCTTCAAAGAGTGCACTAAGCGCAGCTGCGTAGTCATCAATCGTAAGCGCAAATGCCGAAAAGAGACAGCCTGAATAGCTGTCCATCATTGCGTAAATCGGTTGCATGCCAGCCGCAAGAGCAGCCTTGCCATCGTACATAAATCTATCCTTAGGATTCATCAGCAGTTCGGCCCGCAGAGTGCTTCCCCTCACGTGGCAGCCACCCCTATCAGCTGTTGCATATAAAAGAGCCATACCCTTCATTCCCCTCGGATCGTATCCTGGCAGTTCCAATCCTTTAACACACATAGCAAAACGCTCGGTACCCTGTCCTACAGCTTCAGAGAGTCTTTTCACGCCTTTAGCAAGCGGATTATCTGTCTTTCCATTCTCCATAATATATTTGATTGTCGCAAAGAGAGAATCGGCATCGCCAAATTCTGGCAGAGGATTGAGAAAAACGTCAGATATAATGCCTCTTTGCTGACATTCCATTAAGTAACTGATGACAACACCACACGAGATGGTGTCCAGACCGTACTCCTCACACAGATGATTGGCTTTGGTTATTGTGTCCACATCGCTTATTCCGCAATTTGGACCAAAAGCATAGATCGTCTCATATTCTGGCCTTCTCATTGCAGATTCAGAGTCAATTTCTGACTCAGGCTTCATAATCATGCTGCAGGCAATTGGGCACTGATAACAAGTTTTTGATCTGCCCTTCTTTTTGAAGAACTCTTCGGCTTGGATGCTATCAGCCTTCTCAAATACGCCCTCTTGCCAGTTTCTTGTAGGGAGTACTCCCATGGAATTTGTCACTGCAGTGGTAAAACTGGTTCCATATTGGGGAAAGGTCCCGCCCTTTTTTGTGGATTGATTTGACTGCAGTTTTTCTCGGGCTTTTTTTGCTTCAATCAAAAATGCTTCTGATTTAAACCAGGGCAATTCCGATTGTCCCAGGAGGGCGAGTCCCTTCAAATTCTTTGACCCCATGACTGCTCCCGCCCCTCCTCTTCCGAACATCCTTTGCCCGCATGCTATGGAAGCAAAATAGACTTGCTGTTCGCCACCCGGACCGATGGCCGCTACCTCTACTCCCCGCTGAGCTATTTCCTTCTTAAGTGCAAGCTCCGTTTCACTGGTAGATTTCCCCCAAATAGCTTGAGCATCTTTAAAAAAAATGCCATTGTCGCTAATCAAAAGCCAAGTCGGTCTTTCTGCCTTGCCTTCAATGATGAGATAGTCAAGCCCTGTCGATTTAAGGGCTTTTCCAAAATTGCCCCCTATATTGCTGTCAAGGAACGTGCCCGTTAGAGGTGATTTCGTTACCACAACTCCCCGGCTTGCGCTTGGAAAAGATGAGCCAGTTAAAGGTCCAGTCAGAAAAATGAGTACATTCTCTGATGAGAGTGGGTCTACTGAAACCCCCAGATTATTGAATAGAAGGAGTGCGCCCAAGCCTTTTCCGCCGAGGAATTTGCGATACCACATATCATTGAGGGTCTCAAATTTTATGTCTCTCGATGTGAGATTGATTCTTACTCCTCGTTGAAAAAAAGGAATTTGCATTCAGGCCCCCTATTTTTAGATCATTTTGAAAGTTGCCACTCTGGGCAAAGCAATAAATTTACTTCCTTCGCTTCTTTCCCAACTTTTTGTTGGATATAATTGGGTTAGTCTGGTCAGATACATTTAATGCACTATCTGCTAATCGATGACCCATCAAAATCTCCCCTCCCAAAACCATGTCTTTCTCCAACAACTTAAATGTTTCTTCCCTTTTCTTTTCTGCGATTGCGTTAGTCAAGGCTTCGTGAGAATTAATCATGGCTTTGGACTGTTGAAGGTTTACCGAGCCTGCCTTTATCCGAAAATCAGCATAGACCGACAAAAGTAATTCCATGACAATTAAAAAAACATAGTTTTTACAAGCCTTGGCCAAAAGCCTATGAAAATCAAGGTTTTCCTCAAAAGCTGGAGCACCCATATCAAGCTTTGTTTTTGCACGTTCAATGTTTTTACGCAAGTTTTCGATATCATATTGATCAGCGTTTTGTATGACCAAATCGATCATAGCAATTTCGACTAATTTACGTGTCACAAGGCAATCTTTCAGGGACGCACGGTGAAACTTGAATGTATCTAGAAACAGATTTGACAACTTGCTAAGAACGGTACCCTCAATAACGGCTCCGCCTTTGATACCAGGTTTAGTTGAAATGAAGCCAGAAATCTCAAGAACACGGAGGGCTTCGCGTACCGATTGACGGCCAACTTGAAATAATTGTGCGAGCGCATTTTCAGATGGCAATTGTTGACCTGGTTTGAATGTACCGTCAAAGATCAGCTCTTTTAATCTGTCAGATACTTCTTCGAAAGTTCTTCTGTTTTTGACTGGTGCAATTAGGATTTTGTAATCATCCTTCAATTGACTCTACCTCCCTCCTAATGACCATTGTAAGTAATTTACGAACCTCAAATCTCACACTGGATATGCCATATAACATGTTATATCTTTAATAGCTTCTTTGCGTTTTTTGTGTAGATCTTTTCCTTAATAGCTTTTGATATCTCCATAGCCTCAATGGCATATATGGTTTGTCTTATCGAAACCGCCCCATTTTCAATGTCATATGGCATGTCCGTACCAAACAGAAGATGATCCTCACCAAAAAAATCCAGCGCACATTTCAGAGCGGAAGGATTGCCATTTAACGCCGTGTCCGCATAAAACATCTTCAAATAATCAATAGGGGGCTTGGTAAGTCCGGGAAAGTATTTTGTTCCGAGGCGTTCCAAGCCATTGTCAAAATGCACAGCCAGACGTTCAGCAAAATAAGGAACCATGCCGCCCCCATGATGGGTAATAAATTTTATTGTTGGAAATATCTCGAAAATTCCTGCAAATACGAGCCTTATCATAGCTACTGTCGTATCAAAAGGCCAACCAAATATGGAGAATATTTGATTGTAAGAAACAGTTTCAGTGGAATAATCGCTTTGATTGGAGCTGCGCATTGGGTGAATCCAAATTGGAAGGTCAAAATCAACCATAAGTTCGAATAAAGGCAGATACTCTTTGGCGCTAGGTGGTTTGCCATTTACTCTGGAGTAAATCTGAACACCTTTGAAGCCTAAGTTTTCTATTGCATACTGTGCTTCTATTAATGTGGCTTTCATATCGTTAAGAGGGAGATTTGCTATGGCTCCGACATACCGTTTGCGATTGCTGGATACCAATTCAGCCATTTCCTCATTGCAGATGCGGGCTAAGGTTGCCGCTTCTTTTCGGCCAACAACCTCTTCAAGAGGTGGCATTGTTGTCGAAAGTACCTGAGCTACATCCTTAAAGGATTTTAGCTTCTCCAATCTAGCGTTTGTGTCGGTCAGAACTGGTCGCATGCTTTGCACTTTTAACTCAGTGGCAAACTTTTTTGCATGCTTATAAAGCTCCGATCTGTAATTTTCGAGCATTACATGGGTATATATGTCAATTTTCATTTTATGTCTCCTTTTGACCCTGCGGGAAATTCATTCTGTGCTCAATTATGAATTTACACCTGTATATAAACAATAAAAGGTAGTCTAAGTAATCTTTTAACGGACGCTGTCTTTTGATTTTTTGTCTATTAGTCATATTGTCATACAATATGAACTTTGCTAAATCTCATGTCAAGTAATTTTTTTGTAATATTATATCTGATCTATCGTAAATGTTTAAAACACTCTAATATAATTAGCAAACCTTGTTCTTATTCCAGGTGCACAGGTTTGTTCACTACTTTTATCATCTGTTCCAACATTCATAAATTATCAAATTATGCCAGTTCTTTATTGCTTCATCAGCGATATGCTGGCGTATTTCATTTACATGGTCACAATCATTTGGTAAATAAAACCAGAGTGAATTTGCCTTGAACTGGATTTTGCCAGATTATCCGATTTCTTTTTGGCTAAGCGCCACCGCAGCGGTAATCCTGTTTGGGATTGCCAAGGCTGGGTTTGCTGGTGGCGTTGGTGTCCTTGCTACCCCACTTGTGTCATTGACAATTAGCGTAGCCGATGCTGCAGCGCTTTTACTTCCGCTGTTGATCCTTACCGACATACTTGCTCTCTTTTACTATCGACGGGACTTCGATCGTAAAAGCATCAAACTCCTTATTCCAGGCTCCGTCGTGGGTATTCTTGTCGGGGCTTTTTTCTTTAATTCCTTCATTGGGAAAGATCACATCCTTCGCGCGGGTATTGGGGTACTTGCCCTTCTGTTCGTCATCTTTCAAGTGGGAAGAGTCTATGTATTGAGGGTCATGGAGAAGCGACATCCGCATGCCCCGGAGGGTATCCTCGTGGGTGCTATAAGCGGGTTTACATCCACCATAGCCCATGCAGGTGGGCCGCCTGTCGCTATGTACCTCCTCCCCCAGCGAATGCCCAAAGAGATCTATGTTGGGACAACAGCGGTATTTTTCGCCATCACAAATGCTCTCAAGCTCATCCCCTATGGCATGCTTGGTCTTTTAAAATTAGGAAACCTGACGACCATCGTAATGCTTGCACCCTTGTGCTACGTGGGTGTTCGGATAGGAGTTTATCTGAACCGCCATTTCAGCGAAAAATGGTTTAACCGCCTCGTATACAGTATTCTGTTCCTTTCAGGTCTTCAGTTGGTCTGGACAGGATTGATATCCAGATAGATTACTTTTTTGAAAGTCATTTGCTCATCTTCTGGTTAGTGTATGTCTCGATCGAGAGCATAATGTCTATAGAGGTGTTGACAGGGTATATGGAATATTATGAAGTGCACCAATGTGATGAATTTTGTCCTTTCTATGACAAAGACGTGCACGTCTATGGAAGAGAGTCAAGAACATACGAATGCTGCTTGCTGTTGGGTTATGACTACAGTGATCCAAAGCAAGTGTTGGTGAGGTTGTTGGCAGGCAGACGCCGTGAGGTAGAGGACAACTACAAGCATGTGAGGATTATTGATCGACCCGATATTGACGAGGTATTTCCTCCTGTTCCAGATTTTTGTACTGTCAAGAATGGGCCTGTAGCGGTTAGATTCCAACCCGTCAAATGGAGGCGATGGGAGGGCAAAGCATCTCTATATGATCACTACGGAGATTCACCGGTGGGAAGAATAAAGAAGCGTGTTCAGGCCGAAGAAGAACAGAGGAAGAAAGATAAAGAACGGCGAAAACAGGAGAAGGAGATAAAAATAAAAGAGTGGGAAGATAGAAAAAACCTGAAACTCAAAGCTCGTAAAGCAAAGGGATCAACCAGAAATAATAAATTGTGATTGCCACCCAGTGAACAAAATGTGCCCAAAACTGTGCCTAAAATGTGCCCACGCCCAACAAATCTGGCCTCATCTTGGCTCACTCAAACTCAAATGAATATTTTTCCATGTAGTAATTTTATTAAATAGTTACAAGTAAAATAGGGCCTCCATAAAAGGAGGCGGCCTGGCCCTGGGACGCTCTGAAAATCCCCGTGTCGGCAGTTCGATTCTGTCCCTCGGCACTTTCTATTTCTGGGGCTCGCGTCGCCCCCTCCACCAGCAAAGCTGGTAGAGCCTCCCCCTCCCGCTCGCTGTGCGAGCTAAAGAGGTGATTATAGGTGTGTATTTGTGGTTTTTACCCTTGAATCCTCGGTTCCTTGACCTCTTGAACCCTGTTTTAGCCCTATATCCTCCAAATCTTAATCATGTCTGCCGTAAAATCCTGTCTCCGTTGTCAGGTATTGTTCAATCTCTTCTTCGTACTGGGCAATCTGCTCATCCATCAATGCCTCCAGCTTCCCCAGGTCTACCCTCCCCGTTATTACCATGGCCTCTACTTCTCTGATGTTCATCAACGGGTCGAGGTGACTATACAGGTTTGTGTATTCCTGAAGGGCTTTCATCCCTTCACCGTCTCTTCGTTTATTGAGATAAATTAATGCCTTGTATCCTGCAAGCCTCAATTCTGATACCCCCCTGCCAGTTTGTTTCTCGGCCTCAGCGATATACCTTTCTGCAGCCTGCACGTCATTCATCTTGTAGCTTGCTGTTGCCGCAAAGGCAAGGGCTTCAGTATGCCGCTGGCTCTCTAAAGCCCTCATAAAATATATTCGTGCCTGTTGAAACTCTCCTCGTCTCATCTCTTTCTTTCCTTGAAAGAGATTTTGGCTGTAAACGCGATACGATCCACGGGCGCCATCAGATTTTATCTCCTCAGCGAATACAATTTGGGAGAAACCTAAAAAAAAGACTATCACCAAAACAACTGCTCCTATTCGTTTCATAATACTAACTCCTCACCTTTTTTTGGGCAGACGCTTTATCCACGCTTGCCCGCTCATATAGATACTACAACTAATTTTAAGCATCATTTCTCATAAGAGCTATAGGACTTTAATTTTATGCTGCCTCAGCAATTATAGTGGGCATTGCCACGTGTAAGCTGGCATTGTCTATAGCAATCAAAGTTCGTGAGTTTTAGGAAGAAGTAAGTAAGAATCTTACTTTTTGAATAGTTATAAATTTGAGAAATTAATTTTATTCACTGACATACAGTTGTCAGCCTCATTGTGTACCATTCATCTAGATTGGCAAACAAAACTCATTAAAAAATCAATCTGAGGAGGTTATCATGACAATGTACACCTTTTGTATTAATGGACTGAATAAGACAGTCGAGGCAGACAGCGAGGAAGAGGCAATGAAAGAAGCCCGTATCAAAGAAGATGACGCCTACGATCTCATAGAGGCTGACAGCTTTGACGACAGATGCTTCCTGCCTGCCGTTACGAATGAGATCATGTTTGCGTCTGAGCGTAGCTTCCGGTATATTGAACCATAAGGCAGTAACAAAAGGAAAAAATATGGATCATGGATTTGGAGCAATAGGATATATAGCGGCTCTACTTACAACTTTCTCAAGCATTCCACAAATCATCCGGATATACCGGTTGAAAGAATCAAGGGACATATCCCTGTGGACAACATTTTCACTGTCTGCGGGAATTTTCCTCTGGTTCATCCACGGGATTGTTATAGGTGATCTGCCGGTAATCCTTGCAAATGGCATATCTTTGGGATTGTCGGCCTTAATGCTCAGCCTGGTGGTAAAATATCGGTAACCGTCTGATGCCTTCTGTTTGGTTGCTATGAGCTTACAACAATGAGCTGCTCTCATGGTCTGCCCCCTGCCAGCTATTAGTCTGCTTGCCAGTCAGGTAACAATTTAGAAATGTCCTGAATGCTTTTCAGTATTTTGAGTAAAATTGGTTGAAATAATATAGCGAAAATGACAGAATACAATATTTGTTGGTAATGAAGAAGCATCGCAGCGTGAGTTGGAGCAATGGTAAACTCTTGATTCATGGGTGTTTTTAAGGTCTCAAGGAGCAACCATGGCAAGCAGATATGACTATGATGTAGTTGTCATCGGCGCTGGTATCGGCGGATTTGTTTCTGCTGTGACGGCCAACAGCCTTGGTAAGCGGGTAGCCATTGTAGAAAAACGCAAGGTTGGCGGCAATTGCACTAACTTCACCTGTATCCCGAGTAAAGCGCTGATCAGGGCAAGTCATCTGAGGAGAGATGCAATTCATCTCGATCGCATGGGGCTTGGATCTCTTTCCGAACCGGATGTTGGCACCACGAACGTCATGGCTCGTATCAGGTCAATCGTGCAGAAGGCCTATGCGAAAGACCTCCCCGAAACCTTCAAGGAGATCGGCATCGAAGTGCTGCCAGGTGAGGCAGCCTTTGTAGATCCTCATCGAATAATCCTTGACTGCCAGGTGATTTCCGCAGAGAAATTTATTATTGCTGTTGGAACCCGACCCCTGGTGCCTCCCATAAGGGGGCTTTCGGACCTTGACTACCTGACAAACGAAAACCTCTATGAATTGGATACCCTGCCAAAATCGCTTACCATATTGGGTGGAGGGGTGGATGGCCTCGAGTACGCCTCGGCCTTCGGGAAACTGGGGGTCGAAACCACAGTTGTAGAAATGGCCACACGACTTCTGCCCATGGTGGACCGGGAATTGGTGAACCACCTCCTTGACACTATGCAGGAAGAGGGGATACGGCTCCTCATAGGGGCAAAAGCAGAAAGTCTCTCTCAGGACCAGAATGGGGTGATTCTCACCTACCAACGCAGTGACGGGCAAAAGGGACAGGTCTCAAGCGAAAGAGTGCTGGTTAGTATTGGGAGAAGGCCCGACCTGGAAGGACTTTCCCTTGAGAAGGCAGGGGTCAAGTCTAGCCCGCGGGGTATCATCACCAACAACAAGCTTCAGACTTCCACACCGAACATCTATGCCTGCGGCGATATCGTCGGCCCCTACCAGTTGGCTTCGACGGCGGAGCGCCAGGGCATGATCGCCGGCACAAACGCTGTCCTTCCCATCAAACAGTGTGTTGACTACCGGAACAATGTGTATGTCATATTTACAGAGCCACAGATTGGCTACCTCGGTCTCACGGAAGAGGAAGCCCTTCGAAAATACAGCCACAATTTGAAAGTATACAGATTTGACTACGCAAACATGCGTCGCGCCATGGTGGACGGCACGGAGACGGGGATTGCCAAATTTCTGATTGACGGCAGGGGACAGCTTGTGGGTGCCCATATACTCGGCGAGGGAGCAGCCGAGGTTATTCATGAGGCCCAGGTGATTAAGGCATTTAAAAAGCCGCTCCGGAAACTCTATTCTGTAACTCACGCCTATCCGACGTATTCCCAGGCCCTTGTAGGGAGGGCAAGCCAACTCGCCTACCTTGACCGGATGGGAGAAAGCTTTTTTGTGAAGAAAGCCCTCCAGTTTTTTCCCGGTCTTGAAAATCGTCTCTATCTTGCCCGGGAGCGCCTGGCAGAAACAGAACGTTTGCCTGCTGAAGGCCTCTTTGCAAGGCCAGGGGAGGCTATCAACGTTGAAACATACAATGACGATACCGTCTCTGTTATTCATCTTCCTGCTAACCTCCTCGATTACGATGAGAGGCACATATTCTCAGCAATCTCTCAAAGCAGGGCCGACCGCATACGCTCTTTGGTTCTTGACTTTAGTAAGGTAATCAAGATGAATGGTCTCGGGGCAGATCTGCTTATAAAGCTTTGCGCCCGTGCGACGAGAAAGGGCTGGACCGTTTCAGCCTGGAGGATTCCGCAAGTGTTGAGAGACATTCTGAAGGTTACCGAGCTCGATCAAGCTATGAATATCTTCAGAACCGAAGCTATGGAGTTCGCCGCCGCAGGCATCTCCAGCGTGCAACCCTCTGCAATACCTGAAACCGGAAGGTCTTCCACCTTTGATACCAGTCATTGGGCAAAGCCTGTTTCCTCTCTCACCCTCACCAATAGAATCAAGGGGGCGAGAAACCTCAATATTGAAGGCCGCTGTGCCGTAGGCCCCGTGAACGGCTTCGGTCCGTTGTGGCAGAAAATATTTCGCCTCTACATAAAAGGATCAACAGTCGCGCCGGAGGAGGCATTGGCGGCACTGAAGCAGAACTTCCCCGCCTTTCAGCCGTCTTTTAATCATTTTTTTTCACCTCCTTCCGGCATTGACCCGGGAGAGATTGTCCTTATCGATTCGATAACGCCTGGAGGTCCTGTATCAACGGGGGTACTGGTGCTCTATGCCGATGAGCAATCATTCACCTTTGCCTGTCCCCAGGGACATCCTGAGTCGGGATTCGTGACCTTCAGTGCACACGAAGAGAATGGCAACACCATTATCCAGATACTGGGTCTCGCCCGGGCCAACGATCCTATCTATGAGGCTGCATTTCGGTTTGTAGGATCAAAAGTCCAGGGCAGAATTTGGACACACGTATTATCATCGCTGGCAGCATATCTTGGCGTACCTGCGCGCATCGCCGTTTCTGCCACCTGTGTTGATAACGGTCTCCGTTGGTCCCAGGCGAAAAATGTTTGGTACAACGCCCAGATAAGGACCCTCGTACAAGAACCCCTCTTTATTCTGACAAAACTCTTCGGTAACCGTGACGATAAGGAGGTCCGTCCTGCCTGATCACGAATACGATGCTGTGGTGGTTGGCTCAGGTCCCAACGGGCTTGCTGCAGCCATAACCATAGCTCGCGAGAAAAGGTCAGTCCTTCTTCTTGAGGCAGCAGAGACAATTGGCGGGGGCATAAGGACTAAGGAGTTGACCCTGCCGGGTTTTCGCCACGATGTCTGTGCAGCCATACATCCTCTGGCACTCGCATCGCCGTTTTTTCGGTCACTGGAACTTGCACAATTCGGTGTGGAGTGGATACATCCACCAGTTCCCCTGGCACACCCTCTCGATAATGACATGGCAGTGCTTATGGAGAGATCGCTCGAAGATACGGCCAGGGGTCTTGGACGAGACGGTGATGCCTATCGTTACCTCCTGGGACCTTTCATCCAGCGATGGGAAGAACTTGTGGGAGATGCGCTCAAACCGCTTGGATTTCCGGAGCATCCATTCTCGGCTTTACGTTTTTCTCTGAAGGGCTTCATGTCTGCCCGATCTTTGGCAGACCAGTGGTTCAAAGACGCACGGGCAAGGGCCCTCTTTGCCGGTAATTCCTGTCATTCCATTCTTCCCCTCGAAAATATGTCAAGCGGGGCCTTCGGGATTATGCTCAGCATGGTGGGCCACGCCGTGGGATGGCCCATCGCAAAGGGAGGTTCTCAAACCCTCGCGGAGGCGCTCGCATCTGGTTTTCTATCCCTGGGCGGAAAAATAGCTGTCAATGCACCGGTGTCATCAATAAAAGATTTGCCCAGCTCCCGGGTTGTTCTTTTTGACGTGTCACCCCGTAACCTGGATCGAATAGTTGGAGACAGTTTTCCTGGCAGCTATCGCAAACATCTCCAGGGGCACCGCCACGGACCGGGTGCCTTCAAAGTGGATTGGGCACTGGACGGCGCAATACCATGGAAGGACAAGGAATGCCTGCAGGCGGGAACGCTCCATTGCGGGGGGACTTTTGAAGAGATAGCAGCTTCGGAACGGCAGGTTTGGCAGGGTATTGCACCGGAGAGGCCCTTTGTTCTGCTTTCGCAGCCGAGTCTCTTCGACCCCACACGGGCACCCGGAGGCATGCACACGGCCTGGGCGTACTGCCACGTACCGAATGGCTGCGACGTGGACATGACGAATGCTATTGAAGAGCAGGTCGAACGTTTTGCTCCGGGTTTTCGAAATCTGATCAAGGCAAAACATATTATGTCGCCGGCCCGCATGGAAGAATACAACCCTAATTATGTCGGCGGGGATATTGTTGGAGGCATACAGAGCTTCCGTGAGCTTTTCATTCGACCTCTGGGGCGGTGGCAGGCCTATTCAACACCGGTAAAGGGTTTTTACATTTGCTCGGCTTCAATGCCGCCTGGTGGTGGGGTTCACGGTATGTGCGGGTATCTTGCCGCAAAAAAGGCTCTCAGAGAAGTGTTGAGCTCTTCAATAAAGCCAACCTGACCTTTTGTTAATTTCCGGATGGCTTCATCAACCCCAAACCAGGCCGCCCTGTCTACTTCGGGAAACTCTACCTGCTTTCCGGAACGTGGCGGCCACTCAATGGTGAACGTGTTGCTCTTAATAGACGAGGGATCACATTCTCCTTCGAATGCCCAGGCGGATATTATCTTGCCACTTGGTTGTTTCAACACGGAAAGTGGTTGAAAAACTCCGTCGGCCGTGATGCCTGTCTCTTCACGAAACTCCCTTCTCGCAGTTTCGAGGGGATCCTCTCCTTCATCGTATTCACCTTTCGGAATTGACCAGGCTCCGTTATCTTTTTTTGCCCAATAAGGGCCTCCGGGATGGACCAGAAAGACTTCAAGTCTATAATTCCTGTAACGATACATAAGCAAGCCTGCGCTGAGTTTCCCCATGATGTATGACCCTTTATAGTTGCGGCAGGAAGGGGTACTTCATCACTTTTCGTTGCTTTGTTGCGCGGCAGTCCGCCACTCCAAACGTGCTCTGCAGAGCTCTTTGTCGTCTAAAGTGCGTCTCACGCTGCACAATTCGAGCCCACTTGATTCCTCTGAGTAAACTGTTACTTCATCATTTGCCATCGCCTCCGAAAGGAAGCTCATTTCAAGCGACGTGATCTCCTTTGTCTCCAGATGTTCTTGGGAATGGCTATCTACGATCCACGCAAGGTATTTGGTCGAGTTTACATGCCGGTTCACATCAATGTCGGAGAAATGCACGCGGAACCGTGCGAGCTCTTTGCCGCCATTCAGTTGCCGCACCTTTTCCAGATTGGTTTCCAACTCATCCTTCCCTGGCAGCCATGGGAGGCTATCTGATTCCTGATCAAATCGTTGTGGCTGGCCACTCGTCCTATCCAGTATAATCCAGGACGATGTAGCCGATACCAGCGTTTCGCCTGTTTCTGAGGTAATGGTAAAGTCACGCAGTGCGTACAATCTCACTTTCCGCTTTCCCCATGTTTCGATTGTTATCTGTTCACGCCATTTGGGTAATCGTTTGATGAGCATCTGCACTTTTATGAGAACCCATAGCAGGTTATGCGCCGAAAGTTCCTTGTATCCGTACATCCCTCCGCTGGCATGATTCCAGGCGGCGTTCAACAGAAAGGCGAATAGGGTCTGGGGTCGCAATCGGCCCAGGATGTCCACATCAAATGACTCAACGAGCCTCTCTTCCTTCCAGACAGTGGGAACTATGACCATGCGAAATGATACGCCCTGTCTCCTGAGAAGGCAAGGACGAAATGTGCTTTACATTTTACTCAGCTATGGAAACCATGGTCGATGCGTCTCGTGTCGCCTTCACGATTCTTGCGGGACCCCGGGCCCTATGCTTTATTTTGCCTTTGATACTATCTCCTGAGACGTGACCTTCAAAGAGGAGCGATCCCATTTTATCATTCTCCATCCTCTTCCCGGAGCAACTGATAGCTGTTCCCTTGAGGGTACATTTCAAAAAAAGCTCTTTTTCTTCACCGGACAGCATGCCTCGTGCTTCCTGGAAACTCTGGGTGAAATTGAGTCGGGTAGGGTGCTTGTTCAGGCCAGTCCAAAGCCAGGTGCCGGTGACATTTGCCGGTACTACGAAGAGATAAAGTTTATGATTCTCTACCGTCCTGGTAGCATCTGCCTTCCAGGCGCCCATGGTATGGCTATGAGAAACAATCCTAGTACCCGGTTTCAGGTCTTGAAGGAGTTTGGGCCGTAGTTTCAGGTTGACCTCCGGCCAAAGATACAACATCATCACGGTTGCGCGGGACACATCGGTAGTGAAAAGATCCTGCTCAATGAACCGGACAAGATTTCTTACGCCGGCAGCCTTGGCATTTTCACGACTTTCCTTTATGCGCTCAGGATCAATGTCTACCCCGATACCTCTTGCTTTCCGCTCCTTTGCTGCCATGATCACAATTCGCCCATCTCCGCAACCAAGATCATACACAAGGTCCTTTGACGTTACCTTGGCCATTGAGAGCATAGCTTCTGCAATCCCATAGCTCGTTGGCTCATAGGGGACATCGAGTTTAGGTTTTTGGTCAATTTCCTCGGCGTCTTTACAAAAAGAGAAGTTTCCATGCCATGCCGCATACCACACGGTGGCCAGGAGCAGAATCGTGATAACTTTTCGCATAGGTAATCTCCTTTTTAGTTTGCTGAATAGTTTTTTGCATGTTCTTCAAGGATCGTTGAAACATCCTCCATAGTGTATCATCCAATATTTCCATTGCCAAAAGATTTTAATCTGACCGAAATTCTCTTCACCGCAGATAGGCACGGATGTTTCGC
>Ga0351917_1009_pt1 | contig 99845 bp, 103 predicted proteins | sample TotcelHT113001N4_FD_206834 | JGI IMG/M metagenome (GOLD analysis project Ga0351917, IMG submission 206834) | Enriched cells from coal bed in the Powder River Basin, Montana, United States - Total cells T11 rep1 HSBNCT.T11.300.1.N4 ...
GGCAAGTGTGCAGAAGAGAATCTAGATCTGCCGTATTCCCTCATAAAGGAAATCTTGATTGGGTTGGATGAGTTGAATGAGAGCGAAAAAACGGAATACAAGTTTGGGTAGTCCATCATGAAAATCTACCAGTCCGGGTCCTTTGAGAAGAAAGTAAAGAAGACGTCAAAGCCTGAAAAGGATGCTTTGGATCGAGAAGTAAGAAAAATAGCGGAAAATTCTGCTATCGGGGAAGAGAAGAAGGGTGACCTGCGAGGCGCGTTCGTTCATAAGTTCAAGCTCAAGATAACTCAATACTTGATAGCTTATCGAAAGATAGGTGATGATTTAGAACTTGTCATGATCGGACCCCAGGAGAATTACTATCGGGACTTGAAGCAGTACGTGAAGAACCGATAAGATGAACAAGGAACCGGATAACTACGCATAGAGGAAGGGAAAAGGCATCATTTACTTAAGGGACGGATGACACCATTGTCTTCGATAATAATTGACCGTGGTTTGATGTCTGTTGCGGTAAGGTCCTTAATGAGCCTGATTGCCTCATCGGTGAAATCTATCTCGGGCATTCCCCCATTTGCCAGTCGTACCGGCACAAGCCTCCCATCGAGAAAATTGCCTGTCGCAGCATGAAAACGGACAAACCGGTTCTCCTTCTCAATAACCAGAAAAATTATACCCGTCACAAAACCGAGAAGGTAACTGAGCAGACCGGCAACTGTAGGATTAATGCCTGTTGATGTTTTACCTAAATCGTTTCCTTCCATTTGTACCCCCTTTATGGTTTTTCTATTTGTCAACAATCTTAAACAACTTCATTTTTCACCGCTGATACACACAGATGGACACAGATAAAAACTGATAGTTTCATATGTCCGAGCTGAATCGGGATACGATTCCGCTCGGATTCAAAGCCCTGTCGGGCAAATAACCCAAAATGATGCGCGCCGGAGGCGCTGGATATCGCTCTGATGTGCATATCTCGCAGATCAGAGCGAAGCAACATGTGTTTCATCGGCGTCTATCTGCGTTCATCTGCGGTTAATAAGATATTCCTATGCCATCAGCTTACAGCAAAACACAAAATTATTCCACAGTGACACTCTTGGCGAGATTTCTCGGTTGGTCCACATCTGTCCCGAGAAGGTTCGCGATATAGTAAGCGAGCAATTGCAGGGGCACCACTGTGAGGATTGGTTCGAGCTCGTAAATGGTCTCCGGCACTGTAATTACACTCTCAACCTTGGGTATCATCTCATGTGAGGCATCATCGGTAAAGAGTATGACTCTTCCCCGACGTGTCAGGACCTCTTCGATGTTGCTGCAGGTTTTCTGGTATGTCTGGTCTCGTGGGGACACAACGGCTACAGGGAGATTCTCATCAATGAGGGCAATTGGTCCATGTTTCATCTCTCCGGCCGCATATGCCTCTGCATGAATATAAGAAATCTCTTTCAGCTTCAACGCCCCCTCGAGGGAGGTTGGAAAATTCACCCCTCTCCCAAGGTAGAGAAAATCTTTACATGTCATGTATTTTCTGGCAAGCTCCTCAATTGAGCGTGAATTATCAAGGATAGCTTGTATTTTGTGGGGAAGCTTCTTGATTTCACCGATAAGATCCCTCACGGTACCGGCATCCATAATACCAAGCTTTTGACCCATGTTGAGGAGAAGAAGAAAAAGAACTGAGATCTGGGTTGTGAATGCTTTTGTAGAGGCAACGCCTATCTCTGGCCCTGCGTGGGTAAAAATCACTCCATCTGCTTCACGAGCCAGGGTACTCCCAAGAACATTGCAAATAGAAAGGGTATAAGTACCTTTCTTTTTTCCCTCACGCATAGCTGCTATGGTATCTGCAGTTTCGCCTGATTGGGAAATCAGAATAAGCATATCCTCGCTCCCCATGATCGGGTCACGATAGCGGAATTCCGAGGCAATGTCTGTCTCAACGGGAATCCTGAGGTTGGCCTCAAAGATGTGCTTTCCTATCATACAGGCATGGTAAGACGTGCCGCAAGCAACCATCCAAATTTTGCGTATCTTGGAAATGTCAGGCAATTCAAACTCCTCAAACCCCACCTCACCCTGCTCTTCTTTGATTCTTCCAATCAGGGTATCAGAGACTGCCCTCGGTTGTTCGAATATTTCTTTCAGCATGAAGTGCTTGTAGCCGCCTTTTTCAGCCATTGCCCCTGTCCAGTTCACGGTCAGGACAGGCCGTACAATTTCCTTTCCATCAAGGCCCATGAGTGAGAGCTGTTTATCTTTGAAAACGGCCATGTCTCCATCTTCCAGGAAAATAAAACGGTTTGTCCTGTCGAGGACCGCCGGAGCGTCGCTTGCCAAATAATATTCTCCATCACCGATACCAACAATCAGGGGACTCTCTTTTTTTGCTGCCACCATGACACGTTCTTTTTCATTGATAATGCCAACGGCAAACGAACCCTGAAGCTCTGAGAGGGCCTGTCGAATAGCATCAATAAAAGGTATGTCTCTCCGCATACAGGAAACTATCAAATGGGGAATCACCTCAGTATCAGTATCTGAGAGGAACACCTGGCCTTCTTTCCGCAGCTTATCTTTCAGCTCTATGTAGTTCTCAATGATTCCATTATGAACTACTACAATCTCGTCAGCCCTATGGGGATGAGCATTCCGCTCTGACGGGACGCCGTGTGTAGCCCACCGCGTGTGGGCAAGGCCGAGGCTTCCCTGAAACTTTGCGTTGTTGGCAATCTCTTTTCTGAGTTCCTCTACTTTGCCTTTTTTTCGTGAAACCTCGATCTTACCGTTATTCCAGATCGCAATTCCCGCAGAATCATAGCCCCGATACTCGAGCCTTTTCAATGCATCTAACAATATGCTTGAGGCCTCCTCAGGCCCCATATAACCGACTATTCCGCACACTATCTTTTCCTCCTGTATACAGTATTCTTTACCTCAACAAAATAATCGCGCTTAGCGCCTTTCCTGATAAGGGTTTTTGGCCGTATCCGTGCAAATGGACCAACCCTGACTCCTTCCTCAAGTTCTGCACCTTCTATGAAGACAAAACCTTCAATAATCACCCCGTCGTGGAGCATTGAATCTCTTATAAATGAATTCGGTCCAATAGAGACGCCTTCCCCAATGCCTGTATTTCCTAAAATGTAGGTGTTTGGGGAGATGATTGTATCCTTCCCTATTGTCACATCGTTCTCAATATAAATGTTCCGGCCAAGGAGGGTCACACCATTTCTCATGTGGCCATCGAGAATCCTGTCTTTCATGGTAATATTCGCATTGAGGAGTTCCTTTTTAGAATTGATCCCAAGGACCTCGGAAGACCTTTTGTGGTGGTATCCTTTTACATCAAATCCTTTTTGTTGAGAAATCTTATAGATATCGGTGAGGTAGTATTCACCTTTCTTGTTATCTGCCTTAATTTCTTTCAATAGGGGAAAGAGGGGCGCGGGAATTGCACAAATGCCTGTATTGATGCGCTTTATCTTTCTCTCTGCAGGGCTTGCATCGATCTCCTCAACAATCTTTTCAATTCGATCTTTCTTCATAAGGACCCGTCCATAGCCGGTCGGATTCTCTACATCAGTTGTCATGAACGTAACGGTTCCAACCTTTTTGAAGAAGTTGATGAAGCCTTCGAGCGTCGATGATTCAATAAGGGGCACATCGCCGTAAAGCACAAGGACATCGTGGCCCTTAATATACTTTTGCGTCGAAAGTACGGCATGGGCAGTGCCTTTTTGACCTTTCTGAAGGGCAGTAACCACGTTAAAGCCTCTCACATACCCCTCGACCTTTTCCCTCCCATATCCAAGGACAACAACAGTCTTTATTGGCGACAGTTCCTGTGCTCGCTCAATAGCAAACCCCACCATGGGTTTACCCATAATCTCGTGCATAACCTTTGGTTTGCTGGAAAGCATACGTTCGCCCTTACCCGCGGCAAGGATAACAACACTAAGCTGCGTCATCAGGAGTCTCCTTTTTCCCAAATACCTTTGCAATAAGGATGCCTAACTCATAGAGCCCCCATAAGGGGAGGGCCACCAAGATCATACTCACTACGTCAGGGGGAGTGATAACCGCGCTTACGATGAATACGGCAAGGATTGCATACCTCCTCTTTTTCGCCAGCATTTTGGCATTGATAATGCCCGCCTTGGCAAGATAAAAAGCGACCAGAGGAAGTTCAAAAATCAATCCGAATATGATGAGAAGTTTTAATGTAAGGCCCATGTAATTTTTCAAATCCGGCATGGGAATGACAAAGCCCTGTGCATAACTGACAAAAAAACGATAGATGTTGGGCATGACAATAAAGTAACAAAACAGGGCTCCAATAAGAAAGCACAGGCTTCCGGAAAAGATGAACGGATAGACATATTTCTTTTCTTTTTCGTACAGCCCTGGCGCAACAAACATCCAGAACTCATATAAGATAACCGGCGCAGCAACAAAAAGGGCTGCCACAAAGGATATCTTGAAATATGTAAGAAAAGCCTCTGTTATAGCGGTAAAGATAAACGAACTTTGTACCGGCATTACTTTTATGAATGGCTGCATTAGAAAATCGAAAAGTTTCTCTTTGAAATAATAGGTAAAAATGAAGGCTATTGCTACAGCGATAATACAAACAACCAGTCTATCCCGCAATTCCTTGAGATGGGAAAAAAATGGCTGTTTTTCATCTGTCATGTCGGTTTTTTGTCATTGTCTTCACTGGAATAAGTCACTTCGTCTTTCGTTGCTTCATCCTGTTTTGCCTCGTCCTGCTTTTTTTCTTCTCCCTTAGTCTCCCCCGTTGCTTCGGTTGTTTTTGCTTCTTCTTCTTTCAGAACCTCCTCTTCAAAGGTCTCTTTCACATCGTCTGCCATTTTACGGAATTCAGTGAAGGCCTTTCCCAGCGTTCTGGCAAGTTCAGGAAGCTTTGAGGGGCCAACAACTAGGAGGGCCACAACAAGAATAATGATCATTTCAGGGAGCCCGATGCCAAACATACACGGTAAAATTATCACAAAATGTCTTGTAGATAAAGGGAAATTGTGAATTTACACAATGCCCCCCTTGACAGCCTCCATGCCTATGCTATAGCTTTTATCAATTAATAATAATTACAAACTGGATAATTAATGAAAAAAAGCAAGAACATGTCTTTAAAGCTCACCCCGCAACGACTTGCTATCCTGGAATACCTCGAAGGGAACAAGGATCATCCTTCTGCATCGGATATATACCAGGCTGTTTCCAAAAGATTTCCCACAATGTCTTTTGCTACAGTCTATAACACCCTGAAGGCATTGAAAGGGAAAGAGAATATCCAGGAACTCACTATAGATCCTGGTAAAAAGCGTTTCGACCAAAACATGATGCGTCATCATCATCTCATTTGCATTAAATGCAGGAAGATTATTGATATTGACACTGAGTTTGAACTAGGACTTTCTGACACCCAAAGGCGTGGTTTTGAACTAACGGGAAATCACATTGACTTTTATGGTGTCTGTCCCGAATGCACCACAATACAAGATAGTCAAAAACAAAAGGAGGTTTACAATGGCAGAAAGAATGGAAGTTTACAAGTGTGATGTATGTGGAAACATCGTGGAGATTCTTGTCGGCGGGAAGGGGCAGCTCGTTTGCTGTAATCAGCCCATGAAGCAGATGATAGAGAATACCGTCGATGCAGCCAAGGAGAAACATGTCCCGGTTATTGAGAAGGTAGCCAATGGTTTTAAGGTGAAGGTCGGCAGTGTGGCTCACCCAATGGAGGAAAAACACTACATTCAGTTCGTTGAGTTGATCGTTGATGGAAAAATCTACCGCCAGTTCCTGTCACCGGGTCAGGCTCCGGAGGCAGTTTTTGAGATCACCGGCGATAAGGCAACAGCGAGGGAATACTGCAACCTCCACGGGCTGTGGAAAGCGTGATTAGAACCAGTTAGAAGTGAGAAGTAAAAAGTAAGAGACAAACAAAAACAGAAAATTCATACGTTACCATTTGAAAAGGAGGACAGTTACATGGCATCATTGAAGGGCACGAAGACTGAACACAACCTGCTTGCCTCATTTGCGGGTGAGTCTCAGGCACGAAACAGATATAGCTATTTTTCTTCCCAGGCAAAAAAGGAAGGGTTTGAACAAATATCCTGGATTTTTGCCGATACAGCAGACAACGAAAAGGAACATGCAAAAAGATTCTTTAAGTTCCTTGAAGGTGGGATGGTTGAGATCACCGCCGCCTACCCTGCAGGGGTTATTGGCACAACTGCAGAGAACCTCGCAGAGGCAGCAGACGGGGAGAACCTAGAGTGGTCTACCCTCTATCCCGATTTTGCAAAAGTAGCCGATGAGGAAGGATTTCCTGAAATCGCCGAGGTCTGGCGGGAGGTGGCAAAGGCAGAGGTCGGCCACGAAACACGGTATCGTAAGCTTCTTGCAAATATCAAAGAGGGGAAAGTTTTCAAGAAGGATGGACCGGTAAAGTGGAGATGCAGGAACTGCGGATATATCAGTGAAGGCGCAGAACCACCGGCAAAATGCCCTGCCTGCGACCACGAGCAGTCCTATTACGAGTTGCTCGCAGAAAACTATTAATCATGACGTGAAAAATAACAGACTAATGGCCCTGAGTGGAAACACAGGGCCATTAGTTTCTCAAAACCAAATAATACAGGCATGCAGTCAAGTCAAAAATAATCATTAAATACAATCTTATATCGGTCATTTAAAGTATGGTGTCTGGTTTCCTTAAGCAAACCGTCGCGAGCCAAGGAAGCTCGGTCTTTTGCGTGAGCAAGAGTTCCGAAGGCAAACGCGAGCGAAGGCCGCCGCTGGAGCGAAGTGAGTGTGTTTGCGGGGAAAAGCCACCTTTAAAATGTGATTATCTCGTAGCATTCTTTCAGGTACTTCGCCATAGGGGGATGTCCCCACATGTCGCCCAGTAGAGCCAGGCCCATAGTTTTGGCATCTTGCGCTGTGCCCATCTTGGTTGCGCACGCCTTGCAGACACCATCAATGAGGTTTTCCTCATAAACCTTTTTGAATGGCCCGTTCAAAAGGTTTCCTTCCACGCCGAGATCAGGTATGAGTTTTGTGGCTGACCCCTCAATAACGATTTTTACTTCAAAGCCTTGCTCTTTCAAGTCCAGCGCATTGAGAAGTACATGTACAAAACACATAAGCTCACCACTAAATGCAAAAAGGACAACTTTTTTCATGAGAATCTCCTGTATGCCTCAGTCGCGTTTCATCTTTTTCAGGGCTACGTTTGCGGCCACGAGGATAGGATCCCACACTGTGGCGAATGGTGGTGCATAGCCAAGGTCGAGACTGGCCACGTCTTCAATAGTCATCCGGCCATAAAGACATGCTGCGAGCGTGTCGATCCGGTGTGCCACTCCTTCCTGACCTACCATTTGTGTCCCAAGAAGCCTGCCGGTTCCCTCTTCAACTACGTAAAGCACTGTCATTCTTTTTCCAGCCGGATAAGCCTTGCTTCTCGACCAGCCCTGAATAGCAGATGTAAAAAACTTCAGGCCTTCTCTTTGGGCATCGATGGATGACAATCCTGTCCTGGCAACCTCAAGATCAAAAATCTTCGTCACCGCTGTACCCACGATGCCATCAAATTTCTTGTTGAGCCCGGCTGCATTTTCACCAGCGAGCCTCCCCTGCTTGTTTGCCGTTGTACCGAGGGCAATGTAAGCCTTCTTGCCCGTTACAAGGTGCATAGCTTCTGCGCAGTCGCCGGCAGCAAAGACATCGGGCATATTCGTGCGCATATATTCGTCAACCTGAATTGCCCCGGCTACGCCAAGCGCGATTCCTGCCTTTTTTGCAAGCTCTGAATTCGGACGAGCCCCTATGGCCAGGAGAACAAGGTCCGCGTCAAATTCTCCTTTATCAGTAATAACCTTTTGCACCTTGCCTTTTGACCCTTTGAAGCCTTCAACAGAGGTTCCTTTATAAAGTTTTACGCCTTCATCCTTAAGTTTTTCTTCTACAATTGAGGTTATCTCGGTATCCATAGAGCCAAGCACGCGGTCCATCTTCTCAATGATCGCCACTTCGAGGCCCCGTTTACGGAACGCTTCACACATCTCCATTCCGATATACCCGCCACCGACTATGACTGCTTTCATGATTCGTTTTTCATCGCCATAGCGATTGACGTAGAGGCACTCGGGGGAACCGACACATACCTCGAATGCGCCCCAATCATCGATGAACTTTTTTATTGCAATACCATCAAGGAGTGTTCTTATGGTGAAAACATGGTCGAGATCAATACCGGGCAGCGGAGGCTTGATAGGGAGTCCACCGGTTGTAATTACAAGTTTATCATAGCCAAGAATGAATGTTTCATTATTCTCCAGGTTTTTTCCATGGACTTGCTTCTTTTCCAGGTCAATGTCTGTGACCTCGTGACGTGTGCGGACATCAATTCCACGATCTTCTGTGGCCACCTTGGGAGTGAGGGAAATAAGCTGATTGAAATCCTTCACATCGTCAGACACATAATAAGGAAGGCTGCATGCTCCGTATGAAATAAAGTAATCCCTTTCAAGGACAATCGCTTCAGCCTCTGGCTTCAACCTCTTGTAGCTGCTTGCTGCGCTCATTCCTGCAGCAACACCACCAATGACAACCAATCTTTCTGTTCCCATATCATTCTCTCCTTGTATGATGATCTTATCCCTTAAATATCATCATTTGATGTGTGTAATGGATGATCGCTCCACCGGGAGGTCGCTCGCCCCCCCCCCAATCACGAAGGACTCGCCAGGACGATTCAGTCTTCGAAACTCGTCCGAGTCCCGTCAGCCGACGGGACAGGCGTCCCTCGTCACTCGTCCGTCGTTAATTCGTTACAATTTCTTCTTCTCAATCCCCCAGAACATCAGGACTCCCAGGATCCACATTACCGCAATAACAATCCAGTGGTTCACGCCGAAAATCTGCGGAAGGGTAATTTTTCCGTAATCACCCCATGTGAGGGCAGTTGCTTTCATAAGGGGATAAGCCTCAGCAAAGATGGCAGCACCTGCCAGCATCCCGAGGATACCCCAGATCACATCCCATCTGCCTTCACCGAGTGCACCCACTGAAGTGCCGGGGCAATAGCCAAAAAGCGCCCAGCCAATTCCAAAAAGGAGGCCACCAACAATATTGCCCCCGAGAACAGTTGTTTTTATTGAGAGCTTTGCTATGCCCATGTCTTTCAGTATGTACACGCCCACCATTGCCACAAGAATAGAAGAGAACATGAATTTGACGATGGTCATATCGAGGAGCCGCAGGGCCCCAAGCTGTTTGTCATACCGAATCACCCTGCCCTTTTGCAGGAAAAAACCAAAGATAATACCAGTTATGAGCCCATAGGCAAGTTCGCTCATTTTTTGTCACCTCCTGCATAGAGAATGTTGGCAACAATGAGACCGCCGATAAAGAAACAAATTAACGATATATACCCGCTTACTGCTAGCTGGAGCGAACCGCTCAGCCCGTGACCGCTCGGTCACCCATCAGCAAGGCGTGCGCCGAACATAGCGATAGCACCGCCAACAAAGGCTACGATGCCCCTTTTCAATTTACTTGGTCCAAAACGGGCCTCCCACATGGTGGGTACAGCCTGTACTCGAAAACTTTTTGATGTAGTCGATGCGATAAGGGACCCGAAGAATATCCCGATGACAAAGAGAAATTGCCAATCTATCTTCGGTAGCTCTTTCTTAAAGTATTCCAACGCTGCTACCCGTTCTGGATTAAATGCTTGCTCAACATAGCCCGCTGCACGAACAAATGTTGTAGAAGCACCGATGTATTTACCGGTAAACCATACGGAAAATACGAGCAGTAAACCAGTTAACGCCCCTGCCAGGTAAGGGTTCCATCCTTTGGGTTCATGTTTCTCTTCTATCATAAGTACTTTCCTCCTTTATGCTTTGGCTCAAAAAACATATACGACATATTGTCCAGAACATAAATGTGAAAATAATATACGTCTCGATATCAAGCCCCTCAAGGGGTGATAGTCATTTTTTTATAGTACAATCATTGTATAGCAGCCAATATGTATTGTGTCAACAAGAAGTCAGCTTGTAGCTCTAAGCTCGCAGCTGAAAGCAAATGCAACATTTCAATTGTTGAGTGGAGAAACACTCACTTGCCCTAATAGACATTCGGCCGCTCTAATCCTGTTTTCTTAATTTTTACTATAAGCTTACAGCTATGAGCTATGAGCTGATTCTCATTACTTGACCCTGCCTGCTCATTACCCTTATAATAGGGAATATTACACGGGAGGAGATAATGTTATGGAGACAGTTATTCTATTCGGAAGTCCGCATAAGGATGGCAACACCATTCAGATCGTCAATGCCCTCTCGGAAGCCCTGAAACAAAAAGGGCACAACGTACGGATGCTCTACCTCAACGACCTGAATATACGACCTTGCCAGGGCTGTTATGCATGCCTGCCAAAGGGAGTTTGCAAGATTAACGATGACATGAAAGACATACGTAAATATATGATGAACTCAAATCTCATTGTTTATGCTACGCCAATTTATTGGTATGGACCTTCCGGACAACTTAAGCTTGTTATGGACAGGAGTATCTCCTTCTTAGACAGTAAGTACAACTCACGACTGAAGGGTAAAAAAGTGGTTACCCTCATGACGTGCGCAGAAGACGATATGGACACATTCCAGCCAGCTCTTGGTATGTTTAAGAAAACTTTTGATCTTCTGGGATTAAAGTTTGCGGGAGGCGTGGAAGTACCTGGGTGTGTCGTAGGAAAGAAAATAAAGAAAGAATTTATCCAGAAGACAAAGGAACTTGCAAAAATAGTATAATGGGCAACAACGGTCATTATTATTTCACTTCAAAGAAGGTTGGTAAGGCTATCTGGGACTACAGGATGTTGCGGGAAGGGGATAAAGTCCTCGTAGCTGTCTCAGGTGGCAAGGATAGCCTCTCACTTGTTAAAATAATGAAGGATCGAACTAAGTTCGTGCCTATCAATTATGATGTTGTGGCATGTTTTGTTGATATGGGCTTTCAATGGGTGCATAAGGACATCCTCATCAGATATTTCGAGGAAGAATCAGTCCCTTTTGTGATTGCAAACCCACCTGAAGCATGGAAGGGAGATGAAGAATCATTTGGTTGTTTTTGGTGTAGCTGGAACAAAAGGAAGGCTCTCTTTGATACTGCCCGTGATCTGCGGTGCACAAAGATTGCCTTTGCCCACCACATGGACGATATTATCGAAACCATGCTCCTCAACCTCTTCTTCAAGGGAGAGATAGGTACAATGCAACCCTACCAGGATATGTTTGAAGGGGAGCTTGCTATCATTCGCCCATTGGCCTATGTTGAAGAAAAAGAACTTCTTAAACTCTCCCAACAAATGAACCTGCCAGTCATAGCTTCTGAATGTCCTCATAGCAAAACTTCAAAACGACAGCTTCTCAAGGGTATGATTACGGAACTAAAGAAACACAACAGGAATGTCAAAAAAAACATATTTCGTAGCCTTCAGCGCGTCAGAGAAGAGTACCTTCTCAATCCACAAAAAAGTGATGCTGAAATGAGTGAGCAAGAAACAGTCAGGATTAAGGGATAAGGATTAAAAGGAAAAAACATCGCCGAACTCGAATCGCGGAATGTGAATACGGAAAAAACATTAAAAAGTGAGAAGTAAAAAACCCGGTTGGAAAGCTTGATGGCCGAAAAGCTGGCAGACTGACAATCTACAGTGTTAATGACTAACAAATCTAGGTAATTATGATTAAGCTGAGGAAAGTAAAGATTGGTTCTTTTGTTATGTACTTGGTTTCCGATGCCGTCGATCCTTCTCTGTTCCTTGATAGATTCCTTCGCACCGGAAACCAAGCGGACAAAGGAAGGGGCGGCCTTAAGCTTCTTTCCATAAATGAAGAACTCTTTGTCTGTCGGAAGTATTTGCACGGAGGCGTTGGGAGGGCCGTGACAAAAGATCTGTTCTTGTCCGGAAAAAGGGCCCTCAATGAGCTTGAAATTTTACTCTATCTGAAGGAGAATCATTTTCCTGTAGTGGAGCCTGTAGGCATCCTTATAGGAGAGGATTTTCCCTTCAGAAAACCCCATATAATTACTAAATTCGAGGAAAACGTCGGGGAGTTGCTTGAGTTTATCAAGGTATCGAGCCGCAAGATGAGACTGAGAGCAATACGGGATCTGGCCAGATTCATGTGGTATCTTGAAAAACTTGGTGTATATCACCCGGACCTGCATCTGCGCAATGTTCTGGTAAACAAAAATGGAAAGCTTATCTTCCTTGATTTCGACAAAGCCTTCAGAAAAACTTTATCAAAAAAGAATGTTGAAGCGATGATATGGAGGCTCAACAGGTTTGCCGAAAAATGGGAAGTCAAAGGGTATTTTCGGGTTAGTATTATGGAGCGGTTACTCTTTGTGCGGACATATTCAAGGCTGTCAGGCTATAACCTCGAAGAGGAAATGGCAAAGAAGCTCGTGGGCAAAAAACTGCTGTCCCGGGCAGGTTGGTTTGCAGAGTCAATCCTCTATGGAAAGAAATGACGGGCCAGAAAGGCGAGAAAAGAAACGCTGAACTCAAAACTCGTATTGCGAAACGGGAAAAGCAGGATTAGGGGATTAGAAAATCAGCAAGAAGAGAAAAACGGAAATCGCGAGAAAAGAATAAGTCATCAAAAATCCGTTTATCTGGTTCATCTGGTTTGTTTAGTTTATTGGTTTGATAACCATAGAAACCAGAAAACTAAAGAAATGAGAAAAACGAGATGAGATGGAAAGCTGGCAGGCTATTCAACTCATAACTCCGAACTCATAACTCTTAACTGGCAAACGATAGGTCATCCTATCGTTTGCCACGTCCCCACCTTCGATGGACCCAGAACCACTCTTCAGGGTTTTCAAGGATTATTGTCTCCAGGAATGCGTTGATCTTTCTCGTATTCTTTCGGATCAGTTCTTCGATATTGCCCTTTCTTTCCATCTCAAGGGGTTTGTTGCATCGGATCAAATATCTTAGAAAACCTTTTCGAATAAAATAGACAGGGAGGACTGGTGTGCCTGTTTTCATCCCAATCGTTGTAATTCCTCTCGTTGTAGGCACGGACTCGCCAAAAAAGTCTACATAAATCCCTTTAGAACGTTTCTCCCGCTGATCCCCGAGGATAGCAATAATCTTATTCTCCTTAAGAAACCTCATGACATCTTTACTCGTATTCACGTTTTGGATAACCGTGAGTCCAGTAGATGCCCGCATGCGATTCATGAAATCATCGATCAGCCTATGACGTTTTAGGGGACGAGCAAGGACAACAACGGGATTCTTGAAAAACCACGACGCAATGCCCATAATTTCCCAGTTTGCATAGTGAAACACAAGGGCAATCATGCCTTTGTTCAATGAAAGAGCCTCGTCTACATATTCACGATGTTCAATGGCGAACCTCTTTTCATATTCCTTTGTCGGAATATAGGGCAGAAGGAGCGCTTCTACGAAGTTGATGCCCAGCTTCTCGAAACATCTCAGCGCTACATTGTGCGCCTCCTTCTCGGGATAATCCTTAAAAACACGTCGAATATTTGATAAAGCTACCCTTCTTCGTTTCTTAAGGAGTCTGAAGGCAAGCCTTCCAAGAAAAATACCGGTATTACGCTGACAATTCTCAGGGAGAATGCGCATAAACTGTTGAAATACCTTAATTATCAGGATAAGAAGCAGATCTACAAACACGGAGATATCCACGGGCAAGGCCGTGGCATTGACCACATACTCGCTTTATTTGTGTGGCGATCGCATTCATCTATGATTAAAAAAAGCGAGCACGGCGAGTGAGAAGGGAAGGCTCCGTCCTGCTCGGGCGGGATGGATGGGGCGATGTGAGTCCCGGTAATAGCGCTATTGGCTCTTAATGGGTATTGCTTCATCAATAAGCATAACCGGGATATCATCTTTTATAGGGTACAAGAGCTTGCAGGCATCGCAGATAAGTCCGTCCTTGGCCTCTGTAAGCCTTATATCCCCTTTGCATTTAGGACAACAGAGTATATCAAGCAGTTCTTTACTGATTGGCATAATACCCCTCCTCCCTTACTGAGTGATGTCCTGATTATCCCTGTTTATGGCTGGCTCAAGTATGTCACCGAGGGTTGAGAAGGCACCTTCTTCTCTGGAAGTTATTTCCTCTTCAGGTTTTTCTTCTGCTTTCTTCAATGCCTTGATACTTAAACCAATCCTCTTATCTTTCTCGTCAATATTGAGGATTACCACCTGGATAGGCCCATCAACCTTGAATGCTTCAGACAGGTTTTTTCCCTGGAGATCATCAATTTCAGACAAGTGAATCAAACCCTCAATGCCCTCTTCAATTTCCACAAAGACGCCAAAGTCTGTGATACTCGTAATAAATCCCTCAATCACATCCCCAATGTGGTACTTTGCCGCAATTCCCCTCCATGGGTCTTCTTTCAGTCTTTTCAAACTCAGGGAAAACTTCTTCTGTGTTTTATCAACATTAATCACAAGGGCCTCAATAAAAGTCCCTTTTTTGTAAATATCTGAAATAGCTTTTTTACGTCTCGAATAGGAGATTTCTGACATATGAATCAAACCATCAATTCCATTCCCAATCCCCACAAACAAACCAAAATCAGTGAGGTTTTTAACTTTTCCCTTCAGTATCGAGCCCGGCGGGTAGAGCTTTTCCATCTCATCCCATGGATCCGGAAGAAGCTGTTTCATTCCGAGAGAGATTCTTTTTCGCTCCTGATCGATATTCAAGACAACAAGTTCAATCCAATCACCCTTATTCACAATCTTGTGAGGATTTTTCAACCTGCGGTCCCAGCTCATTTCCGTGATATGAAGCAAACCTTCCACACCCTGTTCAAGTTCCACAAAAACACCATATTCAACAATACCAACCGCTTTCCCTCTCACTTTTGACTGGAGAGGGTATCTTTCCTCTATTTTTACCCATGGATCAGACTTTAACTGTTTCATGCTGACGGAGATTCTTTCTTTTTCAAGATCAATATCTATAATCTTTACTTTAACTTCGTCGCCAATCCTCAAATATTCCTTTGGGTGTGTTATCCTACCCCATGTTATCTCATTCAAATACAGGAATCCATCAACACCACCGAGATCAACAAAAGCACCGTAGTCAGTTATGTTCCTGATAAAACCGTAGACAATCTGGTCTTTCTTGACATTTTTCCAGAACTCCTGTTTCCTCTTCTCTTTCTCCTCTTCCATGAGGATTCTTCTCGAAATAATGACATTTCCTTTGCGCTTGTTTGACTTGATCACTTTGAATTTGAGATGTCTCCCGACAAAGGATGCAGGGTTCTTAACTGGCTTTACATCAACCTGGGAAATTGGAAGGAAGGCATTTACCCCGATGTCGACAAGAAAACCACCTTTAACCTCGGATGCGATGTCTCCTTCAACCGATGTTCCATCTTCTAAGGACTTTTCAATATTTTGCCATGTCCTGATGACATCTACCCTCTGCTTTGAGAGGATGAGAAGGCCAAACTCCCTCTCTCTCCCTACCACCATCACTTCTACCTCATCCCCTTCGCTTACCGTTAATTCACCAGCTTTATTGGTAAACTCACTCACAGAGACCTTTCCTTCAGATTTCAGGCCTACGTCTACGATGACCGTTTCTCCATTTATGTTGATGACCTTTCCTTTGAAGATATTCCCATCCTGGGGACTCCTCATAGAGGTTTCATAAAGTTCGTTCATTTCCTCCTGTGTATTCTCTTTGTGCGCTGAGTTATCACCGGTATCGACCATGCCATCCCCCTAAAGATTTTTTACACGCCTATCCACAAGATTTATAAGAAAATCAGGGGTTGAAGAACCCCCTATAAGGCCAACTTTTTGAGCGCCCTCAAACCAATCGGCCTGAATATCGTTGTCAGTTTCTATGTGATACGTTTTTGGCTGGACTTTTTTTGCAATCTTGTAGAGTTTTGTGGTGTTTGAGCTATTCTTTCCACCTATAACAAGCATCACATCGACCAACCCAGCGAGTTCAGCAGCCTCCTGCTGCCTGATCTGGGTACTCCTGCAAATTGTGTCATACACCCTGACCTCGTCGGCACCGTTTAAAAGCCCTGTCACAACGCTTATAAATGTCTCTCTGTCAAGTGTTGTCTGGCTGACAACGCCAATTTTTCGAGCCTCTATCCGGCAGGGTTCTTGCAATACAATACCATCATTATCTAAATAACTCAACACACTTTTAACTTCAGCGTGGTTTTTGTCTCCTATGATTACAACCTGATAGCCATGTTTCTTCAGGTACATGGCATGTTTTCTCACCCTCTTTACAAAAGGGCACGTAACATCAAGGCTTTCCAGGCCCTTCTTTTGTATATATTCTTCTTCTTCCTTCTTGATGCCGTGGGTTCGGAATACAACTGTACCTTCATGAATATTTTTTACATCATCCACAGGGACGATGCCCTTTTCTTTTAGCATCTCAACGATCTGGGGATTATGGATAATAGGGCCAAGGGTATATATGGCGCCATTCTCTTTATCAACTTCTTTCATGACCCTGTCGACGGCTCTTTTTACCCCAAAGCAAAAACTTGCATGCTTTTTTTTCACTGTTTCCATTTTTCACCCAAAGCAAAGATATGTTCGTAGAGCACTTTCACTACACCCTCTGCATCAAGCCCGGAGGTGTCCACATAGAGAGCTCCTTCCGGGACAATGAGGGGCGCAAGGTCCCTCTCTGTATCATTCTTGTCCCGCCTTTCCATGTCTTCTTTGACGGATCTCATATCAACCGTTGTTCCTTTTGAGGAAAGCTCCGCATGGCGTCTCTTCGCCCGTTCTTCGGGATTCGCATCGAGGTAGAACTTCATGTGTGCATTCGGGAATACAACACTGCCTGTGTCCCTTCCTTCGAGCACAATCCCTCCAGCCTTTCCCTGGTCACGCTGCATTTCATAGAGATATTCTCTTACTGTCCTATTTTGAGAGAGTTTTGATGCAAGCATCGATATGGCAGGTTCCCGTATCTCTTTCGAGATGTCCTCGCCATCCATGTAAACCCTCGTCTCAACTCCAAACTCAAACCTCAGTGATAAGACTTTCAGGAACTCCGCCATTGTTTCTGGGTTTTCTCCGAACTCCGAACTCCGAACTCCGAACTCCTTTTGCCTTTTCAAGAAAGCATACGCCACTCCACGATACATCGCACCGGTATCTATATAGGTGTAGCTAAGCTTGCGGGCAATCATCTTTGCCACTGTGCTCTTTCCTGCCCCACTGGGACCATCGATGGTGATTATGAGATTTCCGGGAATTGTGTCAGTCATATCCATCTCGTCTCTTGATTATTGTGTTGCTGCAGCCCCCGACGGACGACCGTTCCGCTGACGCGCGACTAGCAAAACGGATGCAACTGCTTGAAAAATACCAACTCTAACGATTTATGTTGTCCCTCGTCCTTCGTCCCTCTGGCCTCTTCACGGTGAACTCAAAAGTATCCTCTTCAATGCCTCAACGAACAGCTTATTCTCGTCCATAGTGCCTATCCCTGCCCTGATATATTCACTGAGATTGTATGCCCCCATCCATCGTACAAGGATCTTTTCATCAAAGAGCCGTTTCGTGATTGACTCTGCCTGGGGTCCAATCCTCATGAGGATATAATTGGCTTCAGTTGGCATGAATTGAATTGACAAGGATTTTAGGGCTGTATAGAGGAATCTTTTGCCCTTCCTGTTATTGTTGAGAACCTTTTTGAGATACTTCTGATCCATCAAGGCTGCCTTCGCGGCTATAATAGCCATCATGTTGACGCTGAATGGCTGCTTTGTCCTCTCAAGGAAAGAGATGATGGACTCTTCGCCAACGCCATAACCGATTCTGAGACCAGCCAAACCATAGGCCTTGGAAAAAGTCCTGAGGATGACGACAGGGTAATCATTAATGTAAGAGAAGCTGTCAGGAAATGCCTTACTCTCCACAAATTCAGCGTATGCCTCATCAACAACAACAAGGATATCGGGAGGGAGGTCTTTCAGGAATGCTTTAAACTCTTTGTCTTCAAAAATGGTGCCGGTTGGATTATTGGGATTATTGAGGAAGATTACCCTTGTATTACCATCGATGAGATCTTTCACAACCCCAAGCTCTACTTTCATGTTCACTAACGGGGCCTTTACGGATTTATATCCGTATATCTTTGAGGCAATTGCATAAAAGGCAAATGAGGGTTCTGAAATAATAACCTTGTTCCTTTTTCCGTGCTTCATGGCCTTCAGGGACATTTCAATAAGCTCGTTGGAGCCATTCCCAATAAGGACCTTCTCGGGTTTTACATTATAATACTTGCCGATTGCAGCCTTTAACTCTGCCTCATTGCCAGGGTACCTGTTCACATAAAAAAGTCCGTCCATTATTTGCGAGAATACTTCCGGAGATGGTGGGTAAGGATTTTCATTTGACGATAGCCGGACCCATCCATCTTCAAGGCCATACATCATGGCCTTCGGGTAGTAAGGAATCTCTTTTATGTTGTCCTGGACAGAGAGTTTCATGTTCTTTCCCTTAATACTCTTTTGACAAAATCAAGAGCGTTCTGTTGCATTGTGTAAAAATCATCAGCAGTGAGACCTGCACCTACGACAATCTTGCGAGCTTCTTCCTCAGTGACAAGGTCAGATGGGTTGTGGGCATCAGTATTAAAAACAAGAGATGCGCCAATCTGTTTTGCCAACGAGCCAACCCTTCCATTACCCAGAGAGTGGCCCTTTCTTCCGCTTATCTCAAGGAGAACACCTTTCTCCTTTGCAAGGGCAACATCTGACTCTGTGATGATCCCTGGATGAGCTAGAACATCAACTCCGCTCTCAATGGCCTCACGGTTCGTGCCCTCCTGAACAGGTTCTACGATGGTCTCTCCATGGACCACAACATAAAAAATACCAAGCTTCCGAGCGAGGGTAATCATCTCTTTGATCATCCCTTTTGGAACGTGGGTAATCTCAACGCCAGGCAAAATGGTTATCCCTTCATAGAATTCCATCTTCGTGCTGAGCTTTACCATGGCAGAGACAACATACTCGATATTGGTACTATCTACATGGTCTGATATTCCGATAATCCTGTATCCTTTAACTTTTGCCCTTCTCACCAGTTCAGAGGGGAGAAGTTCACCGTCACTTAAGAATGAATGGGTGTGGAGGTCTATCATGGCTACATCTTGTATTTGCCAAAATCGTCTGAAGAAAGGTTTTCAAGAATATCTTCCCACTCATTCGTGTCTGTTACCACCTTACCGCTTTTCTGGGAAAGATCAATCTTGGCCGCTCTCTTAATAACACTCTCGTCAACAAAGATTGAAGCCCCGGTTCGCAGGGCAATCGCAATAGCGTCACTTGGCCGGGAGTCAATTACAAGCCTCTTCTTATTCACTTCCATGTGAAGCAAAGCATAATATGTATTATCTTTTAAATCATTAACCTCGATCTTGACTATTTTGGCTCCAAGTTCATCGAGAATATTTTTAAGAAGGTCATGGGTCATGGGCCTTGGAGTCTGAATGTTTTCGATCGCCGTTGCGATACTTGAGGCTTCAAGAAGGCCTATCCAGATGGGAAGCACGTCCTTCTCTTCAAGGTCCTTAAGGATCACTATGGGGGTGTTAGTAAAAGGGTCAACGGTTATTCCCGCAACCTTCATCTCTTTTAACATGTATGACCTCCTATTGATTTACGTATCTCTCCCTTCAGGGAATTTGCGTAACCTTTTACTATCTCAACCTCAACAAGGCTCCCAAGCATGTCTGAAGACCCCTTGAAATTAACTATTTTGTTTGTCCTTGTTCTTCCTGCCATTTCCTCCCTGGAATTCTTGCTCCAGTCTTCCACCAGCACCCCTGCAACCTTGCCTTCCATGGCCTTGTTGTGCTCGAGAGTAATAGATTTTTGAAACTTCTGGAGACGGGCAAGCCTTTCAAAGGCTACCTCCCTTGGCACTGTTCCAGGAAGGGTAGCTGCGGCAGTATTCTTACGCGGTGAATAAACAAATGAAAAAAGTCCATCAAACCGGATATCATTGACGAGGCCCATGGTCATGGCAAAATCTTCTTCGCTTTCTCCTGGAAAAGCAACAATACAGTCAGCCGTGATTGCTATATCCGCACATCTCTCCCTGAGAAGGGTAACCTTTTTCCGATACTCTTCTATCGTGTACCGCCTGTTCATCTGCTTCAAAATACTGTCAGATCCCGCCTGGAATGGCAAGTGGATCGACTCACAAAGTTTGCTGAGGCTACCGAAGCACTCGACAAGTTCCTGAGACAGGTCCATTGGGTGGGATGTAATAAAGCGAATCCTTTCGATGCCACCGATGTCATTAATACGCTTCAAAAGCTCCGGAAAGGAGAGGTCGTCTCTGCCTTTATTGTACGAATTAACATTCTGCCCGAGAAGAATCACTTCTTTTACTCCAAGCTTCGAGAGGCTTGTAATCTCTCTTAAGATATCAGAACTTTCTCTGCTTACCTCCCGTCCCCTTACATAGGGCACAACGCAGTAACTGCAGAAATTATTACATCCCTTCATAATGGTAACATGCGTTTTGATCTTTCTATTGGCGTTTCCCGGTTCTACGAGGAGAGAATCGGCGCATCCGTTATCGGAAAAATCGAATAAATGATCATTCCTGGTTGCTTGGTCTACTGCCTCGGCTATCCTGTGAATACTTGAAGGGCCAAGACTGAAATCAATGAAGGGTAACTTCTCTCCTATGCTGTCCTTCTCCTGTTGTGCTATACAACCGGTGACACCAAGAATAGTTCCTCTCCTTTTTTTTATCTTTCTCAAGCGGCCCATAAGGCTGTAAAATTTTTGTTCAGCCTTTTCCCTGATGCAACAGGTGTTCACAATTACAACATCGGCACTGTTCACATCATCGATGCGATCCATGCCTTTTGATGAGAGAAGGCAGGCCATCTTCTCGGTATCATGTTCGTTCATCTGACATCCAAAATTTTCAATACAGAATTTCATGCCACCTTCAATCCATATAAAAATCGTTGCAGGTTACCTGTTTAAATGTGAAACCGGTAACCTGCAACGTCCAACGTTTTCAAAAACTATATCTCGAAAGAAAAAGTTTATTTTTTCTTTCCTGCCTTGACTTCTTTCTTCACCTTAAACCTGGGCCCGAGCTTCTCCATCTTCTTGACGATTCCGCCATATTCAAGTTCAGAGTAAGGAAGCATTGCCGAGCCGGCAAATCCCTGTTCCCTGAGTTCTGTAGCCTTCCGTGAAACCTTGGTCCTTATATAATCCCAGTAAGGATGGTCAAAGGCGTCTGCCGGTTCAGTAAGTTTTGCCTTGTGTACGCAAAAACCAAGAGCACATACGACCGGTGGCCCATCAAAGTAGGAAACAGAAGAATTCATGGTAACCGGCATTAAGGGACCGGTGTGGCTCCCTCTCATGAATCCTGCAACATAATGACCGATGTTGAAGGGGGCGAGCGCCTCACCTGTCGCGGGGAATGGACCCTGAACCCTTACAAGCATGACCGGGTCATCCTTTCCGGTGTATTTTCCAGCGATGTTGTGGAGCCTTGTGGTGCTCACAACCGCTGCAATATCTCCTGTCTCTCTTGACCAGACAGATTCCACAACGTATCGCTCGTTATCTCTCAAAAGGGCTGCGATATCATACAAATCTTCAGGGGCATTCAGCTCAATCAACTTGTCACCCTCGGTATAACTCACATCCATAATGACAAACTTGAAACCCTTTTCCATATTCGGAGAAAGGATCAACCCTGAATTATACATGGGATCTGTAAACATCAGGTAAAGAGGCAGGTTGTACGCTCCAGGGTCTGTTTTATCCGCCGCAAAGAAAACAAAAGGCTCGTTTGGTCTTTCTTCAAATTCCATTTCTGCAACAGCAGGTCCCATGCCTTTTACGTTGCCAGAAAAAGAATCCTTTAGAAGGTCCTGGCCTGCGCCATAGAGGCCCTGGTCCTTGGCAACTGCCGTACCGGCCAGAAATGCATCCCAGGCAAGCTTATGGAGTTTCTCATAGCCTACGCCATGCGTGTGTGAAAAAAGAATTGCCACGTCATCACCGGTATGGGAGACAAAAAAATCATTAACAAGTCCTTTGGCCCCTTTCTTCAAAAATTCATTCACCCGCTTCAGAAGCGGGGCGCTCGGCTTTATGTGTCCACCGACGCTTCCAATGTCCGCCTTAATAATCGATAATGTTGTCTTCATAAGCCCCTCCTAAAATGTTTTTTATAGCTGTTTATTGATTTAATATTTGTTATATCCAATCCTAATGGTGTTACAGAAACAAAACCCTGCTCAATTGCATAAAAATCAGTGCCTTCCAGGGATTCAAATTGCTCACCGTTTCCACCTATCCAATAATACTTTCCTCCTCGCGGATCTGTCCTCTCTACCACCTTATCATTATATATCCTTTTGCCGAGTCTTGTCACCATAAAACCCTTCATTTTACTATAGGAAACGTTCGGCACATTGACATTCAGGAAGGTTGAGTCCAGAAAGTTGTTCTTTTTCACCACCTCAATAATTACTTCTATCACCTTGATTGCATCTGCAAAATGAAAGTGGCTTCGTGCGTCTAAAGAGATTGCCAACGAGGGAATTCCAAGAAAAGCCCCCTCTTTCGCCGCCGCAACTGTTCCAGAATAATGAACATCCTGACCCATATTGGGCCCCTTGTTAATGCCTGAAATAATAAGATCAGGCCTTTTTCGTAATATTGTCTTGACACCAAGAAATACACAATCTACCGGCGTACCATTCGTCGCATATATACCTCCGCCTATCTCCTTAATCCTCAGTGGCTTATGGAGGGTGATTGCGTGGCCCACACATGTTCTTTCCCTTTCCGGAGCAACTGCAACTGTATCGTGTTGCTTGAGCAAAACCTCCATAAGGTGTGTAAGCCCTTCGGAATGAATACCATCATCATTTGTCAGAAGAATGAGCAACAGATCACCTCAAAATCAGCATTCAGCGTTGAGCGAAAACAAAGACTTTATGCAGCGGAACAATCAAAAAAAAGCTGCGTTTTTTGACGCTGATAGCTGATTGCTGTCAGCTCTGAACATAGATATCGGGGTGACTGGATTTGAACCAGCGACCACTTGAACCCCATTCAAGTGCGCTCCCAAACTGCGCTACACCCCGATTGTTGAAATATTACAGCATAATCCCGTAAAAGTCCAGCAAAAGAAAAGGGTGCTCTGCCTTTCTCGCCCGTCCCGCTTTTTCCCCTCTTCCCATCACCTATTGCCCATAGCCTATCACCCATTTTCTTCCTTATTGACATCTCTCCTCCATGTAGACTACCATTTCCCATACGCAGATGAAGTATGATGACGTTCTTCTAATTCACATGGGAGGTCTTGGCGACATGTGCCTCTCAGAATCCACATTCCTCTCTCTTTCAAGGCATTTTGAAAAGAATATATCAGCCCTTGGGTATTCACGCTTTTTCACTTTCTTTCAGGGATATTTTAAAACCATTAACAGTATAGAATCCGCAAAATGGCTCTATCTATTTTCCGATTACCCATCTGAGAATACCTGGAAAAGAATTGCTTTTATTGGCAAAGACAGAAACGGTGAGCTGCGGAGAAGGTGGCAGGCAATCTCGGAGGAGGAGTTGATCTTTATTGATATGTATCCCGACAGCGCCTTCGGTGCTGTCAGTTCGGAGTTGACAGTCACAAGTTCGGAGACAGAAGATGAGCGACTCCTAACTCGTAACTCACAATTCGCAGTATGTGATGCGCGAAAGAATCTACCCTATGCCCCATGCTCTGTGCCCCATGCTTCCATTTATGTCGAAGACTACCAGCTCATGCAACTGGATAAGTATGGCATCAGGCCAGTAAAAAAGGATATCCAGCCTTGCTCGTCGCGAAACCGTGTAATCCTCTACCCTGAGGTTGGCGTTGCAAAATCAAAATGGCATCACGAAAACTTCATTGCACTTTATAATACTCTTAAGAAGCGCAACATCAAGGCACATATCTTCGAATCCTTTGGAATGAACCTTCCCATTACCGACAAAGTCGTAATAGAGGATTTAGCTGACGTCAAGGCCTTCTTTGATGCCGGTGGCATCTTTGTATCCAACGACTCTGGTATGGCCCACTTCGCCGGTTTTTGTGGGCTCTTCACTATAACCATCTTCAACGATTTTGATCCCACTATCTGGCATCCAAGAGGTGAAAACATCTCACTTCGCTCAGGTATTGACAACGTGGGCTTACCTGAACTTGAGAAAATGATATTTCAGCGAATGGACGACGGGAATGACCAGAGATAAGACAGACAGCCGTCCCGCTTGGGCGGAACCAGGATGCGGGAATCACACAATGCTGACAGCTCATTCTTTCAATCGTTGACTTGGTTTCTGCCATGATAACCCCGATAATCATTTAGTTTTGTTAACGAAGACTATTTTCAAATAGACTGCTTCATGCCTATTGGATTATAGCGTAGGAATGTGAAAGGACAACAAACCGATTGTGAAGAATCATGAACACCCGGGATGGAGTGGGAAAGGTAGACTGGTCGATGCGTAATCGCTCCAATTAGGCAACACTTAGACAGGACCTTGACAAATGTGGAAATAGTTAATTAAATTTGTGATGTGAACAAAGCACATGTGATTTTTCACATACGACCATAAGAATAAGGAGGAAAGGGTCATGGCATTAAAAGAAAAAGAGAGTCCTATTCACATCGCGGTCAATATGTCCAAGGTGGTGAACTCCGAGGAGAGCTTCCGCCAGATGCACCAGGTTGGTCCAAAGGTGTGTATCACTACAGCTTCCCATCCAGGATTTGTCGGTTTCCAGGCAAACGTTCAGACTGGTATACTGCCGCTAGCGGGCCGCTTTGGGGGTGGCGCTGTAAATATGCAGCAAACGTTGAATCCTATCAGGAATTACCAGTATACCATGTGGAAAAATTGGCAGGATCATGACGACTTTCATCTAAAACAATTCGACAGGATTTTTGAGCTTTGCGGCCACTGCCTTTCCATGGTCATCGAGGGACCATGGGAGCCAATCTATAGTATTGTCAAGGCTAAGATGCCCCCAATTCGATCCATGGGTCAGATAACCGACCTCGCATCTGATATTCAACAGCAAAAAGAATTTGTCAGGTTTGCTATGCCCATGCGCTATGTCGCTCTCGCAGAGCACACTGTTAAGCCGGGCAGAGAAAAAGCCTTCGAGTCGGGCGCCATTGAGACCATGGAGGCAATCTCTGATTCAACGGGCTTCCTCGGATATATGATTCTGAAACAAATTGGCGTGTGTGCCATGGGCAGCTTTATGCTCGACCCTCAATCCATGGGTGAAGCCCTACAGACCCTTGGCGCAGTTCCTCCTAAGAATCCAAAACCGGCTTTCAAAACCCTGGATGCGGCACCCAAACCCTCTGAATACCTCATTCACAGCGAATGGGAGGTGCCGGAAATGGCACAATTAGGGTTCGCAAAGGTTCTCGTCAACTATGAGATTCGTAAAATTCACGATTCCGGCGTAATGGATCATCTGGTCAAAGGGCCATACATCATGTTCTTCCAACCCATGATGGAGGAGCCCGGTTGGAGAAAATATCTATAAATGATTGTTTAGCCGGTTACTATTTCCCTTTTCTTCAGCCTGAGTTCTTACGAGCGATATAGACTTACTCATTCTTCGATATCGCGCGGTCCCAATAATACCTGCGATGGCACCGCACGGAAGACAGCAGAAACCCAATACCCAGTACCAGCCTGCAGTCGTGAAGTGTATGATGGACAAACCAGCGATCACGAGAGCGACTGCGAATCGGAGGTAAGCAAGCAGGGTCCGCTCATTGGCAAGAAGTGTCCGGTCTATCGCAAGCTGGTCTCGCAAGATTAATGTTTTTTCCTGAAACCGTGAGTACACTTCTTCACCCATCTTGTGCCGTCCTACCTTCCATTGTTCGATCCAGCAACGGTGACGCGAGAACAAACAGCATCCCTAAAACTTATACCCTAAACCAACATTTCCAAAATATGCTGAAGAATTATCGCTCCTCCCATTGATCGTCATATATGTAAAGTTAGCAAAAGAGAACAGTGCGTTACTTATGGTTAAATTAAGGTTGATCCACACAGCATGGCGATCTACAGCCTCCTTAATCGACAAACCATCCTGATAATGCCTGGGCCCAGGGCCGGGACCCGGCCCTCCGCCACCGTTACCGTGGTTGTTCACGAAGCTAATCACCTGATAGGAATCGCTAGTAGAATACTCATATGCTATTGCTGCATTGAAACGCGAAGTCAGTGTGGCCCCGACAGACAATCCGGCAGATTTTTCGTCATACGAGTAGATATCTGAAGATGCCTCATGCTTTCTATAGAGGAAGTAGTGGCTCAGATAAATATCTCTATGCAATTGCTCTCTCAGGGCAATCTTGCCACCAAAGCTTACAGCATTGCGGTCGGCATCCTTCGCAGTTCTTGCCTGGAAAAATGGTGATACGGTAATGCTTATAAGGCGATGGGGTATGTAGTAAAAGCCTGGCATAAAAGATATGTCCCCGGAGTTTAGAACGCTTGTCCTGTTGTACACTGTTCCTTCCACCGCAGTAGTGAAAAACCAGTTTAAGCGCGATTCACTTGATCCGACCTTGGTAAAACTCATGTAGGCCGATTCATAGGAGGAGCTGATTTCATCAGTCAATGTCCGGTCAATGTTTGAATCATAACCGAATCTTATGCCGGTCTCCCAATCGGCCATGGCAGAAAAACTGACCAGGATAAAGCATACGCATACAAGAATAGAACAAACATATATGTGATGCTTTCTCCACAGCGAACTCACTATTTACCGGCGTCCACGTCCAGCACCCCCTACGCCCCCGCCTAATCCGCCCTTGCCCGAAGCAGGGCCTCCAAAGCCTCCAGACCCACCTCCAGAACTGCCGCCTGGCCCCCTCCAGAGTGGGCCTCCGTCTTTTCCTCTGAAAACAAGCAGGTTAACCGATAAAGGGATCTTTACCTCCTGTGCAATGACATACAGGTTTCCGTCTTTCCCGAGGGCCTTTGAACCAGTAACGCCAACCTCATCACCATCACATATCTTTCCATCAAGGTCGTTCCAATACCACTTTGGTGACGTTATTACAATATAAGTCTCTTTCTTCGTTATGAGATTAAAACGAGCAGAACCTTGTTCAGGCTGGGAAAAATCCGAGACTTTTCCATATACTTCGCCGACAGTATTTACACCAAACCCATCAGGGTAACGAATACCACTCTCTTCCAGAAATTTGGCACGATCTTGTGCCATGCTTATTGGGACAAAGAAGAACAGAAACCCAAGAAAAAGATATAAGGGCAGGACAATTTTCATTACCCTGCCGCTCGAAGGTTTGGAGCGTCTACCTTTTGCTAGGTACACCATATCCTGTGCCGTCCCTTGGTCCCATGCCATCATTGCCAGTACCATCACCGGGTCCATAGGCATGGTCTTTCTTTGTTATGTTGCTTGTCTGATTGCGCAACTCAACAGGCTGGTACCGCCTCTGTTCACGAATTTGCTCCATGTTTCTCGGTTGGTTTTGCAAAGCTGGTCCTTTCCCTGCCCCGCGTCCCTGACCAGCCAGAACCACTGAAGGAAGCATCAATACCGCGCACATTGTACCTACCATTTACACCCTTTACGATTCATTGTTTCATTTTACATCCTCCTTAGAGTTTTTGGAATACCTAATATCAAGGCAAGAAGCGTACCAAATCGGGTACACATTCTAACTATTTGTAATCATGACAGTATATCATCATGACTCATCGCTGTTACTTCAAAACCCCGTGCAATATTTGCACGGAGATTGCATTCATCGCACATAATAAAAGGTCCTGAAGGACGGATTTATCCTTATCCTTGCAGAACCTGCCTCCTTCCTGTTTCCACCCGCTTCTGAAAGAACCCTTTGGATTGTCTCTTTTTCCGTCAATTTCAGTAAACCATCACCCATGCTTTCCATATTCTCTTGTATTTCTAAGCCTATATGTCCGGTGTCAATAATACCCCTGGACAGTATTAGTGCCCGTTCAATAATATTCTGAAGCTCCCTTTAATACGGTAGCAGTTGTTGGGGCAACATCCTGAACCATTTCATATACCTTTTTCATTTTCTCCCCAAGGAAGATCATCTCCATGGGTGGAAACTGCTTGCCGAGCTCTTCTGAGAGGAGAGAAATCGTCCGTTCAGCCTCGGCTTCCCTGAGGACCCGTAAAAAGACGAGAGAGTTGCGACTCTTCAATGCCCGGGCCTGTATCGCGGATTTCTATATATCCCCAATATCCGTCTTTGTGCAAAGAAATCTGGAGACCACCCTCGTTCCCCATAGCCTGCACCGCATTTTGAATACCATTCAGCATAACACGGAGCAACTTTTCCTTATCAGCTTTTACAAAAACTCTTTCCTTGCCATGAACCTCAACATTACCTTCCCATGGTGTCATGGAGGATTGGGCCATTCTAATGAGTTCAACTGCATCCACAGAATCAATGGCATATCGTTCTTCCCGTGAAAAGAGTAAAAGCTCATTGACCAGTGATTCAATCCGTTCTGTTCCCTGGAGGGCCATGGTAATCCCAGTTTTTCTTGGATCACTATCCTCCATTTTTTCTTCGACCCACTGGGTATAGCCCCGAACGCCTGCGAGAACATTTCTAATCTCATGGGCCAAAACCCCCGTCATCTGTCCTATCATTGCCACATTCTCCCTTCTCTGAAAATCATCCCGAACTCGGAGGTAACGGAGAAGAATGTTCCACCCAAGGCCTGCCAGTCCCCACAACAGGAAAAGTATGATTCCCACGGCCCACCACATTCGACGTGCCTTTGTTACGATCAGATCCGCAATCACTGTATGAAGTACAAGTCGGAACAATCTGGGTGTACCATCCTGATTAAGAAAAATGTAGTTATACTCGTAAGCTGATTGGCCTGTTTGGAGTGTTATCATCCTGCCCACATTTTTTTCCGACACAAGCAGCCTTTCTAACGGGAGCACAATGACCAATGCATGAGGGCGAGTAAATTTTAACAATACCATAATGGCTTAAGTTAAACCTAATGACATAAAAGATTATAAGCATTTCCGATCATCAACAATATTTTATAACCTATGGTATTGACTTATTTTACGAATATTCAATTGTGGTTTACAAGTTACTATCTTAATTCATTAACAATGCGATGCGAGTGTAACGTCCGCACAGCGTTCGTCAATACTTCCTCTTGCCTTTCCCATGAGCTATCGCTTAGAGTCGCGAGCTGTATCGCCTATCACCTATTTTTCAGAAATATTGTTTTCAAATCCTGCCGGTGATACAATGGAGATATGGCTTACATCACAGAGGTCTATCTCAGCGAGATCCTGAAGAAAGATGTGGTTGACCAATTCGGAAGAAAATTAGGCGCTCTGTGGGACCTTTCCATAGTCCCTGGAACAAAGCTTCCGAGCATAACCAGATTGATCTTACGAAAAGGCCGCCAACTCCTTGAAGTTCCGGTTCAGTACCTCCAGCTCTTTAATCGATTCGTCATAACAGTTGACCTATCAGAAACCAATCCTGGGGTTTACAACTTCAAGGAAGGTGACATCCTCGTAAAGAAACATATTCTTGATAAACAAATAGTCGATGTGAACGGCGCCAAAGTCGTAAGGGTGAACGATCTCAAACTTGGTGAGGCGGACGGCAATGTTTGCGTAGTCGGTATTGATGTTGGTCCCAATGGCATCCTGAGAAGGATCGATGGTGGTGGCCTTATTCAGAAAGCTCTTGTAGCTTTTAAAAAGCCTATCAAGGAGAACATTATCGGGTGGAACTATTTGCAGACTATGGACCCCCAACTCCGCCATCTAACGCTGAATGTAGCAAAAAAGCAGCTTGGCGAGCTCCATCCCTCAGATTTAGCACAAATCTTGACAGAGGTTGCCCCTGACGAGGGTACCGAAATTCTTGCGTCCGTTGATGAAGAACTTGCCGGAGAAGCCCTTCATGAAGTGCCTGATGAGGTGAGAGATAAGATCCTCAAAGAAATGGACAACGAACTAATTTCCGATATTCTCGAGGAAATGCCCCCTGACGAGGCCGCAGATATTCTTGGAGACATGCCTGAGGAAAAGTCGGAAGAATTACTCTCGATGATGGAGAAAGAAGATGCTGAGGAGGTTAAGGACCTTTTAAATTACGAGGAGGATACGGCGGGGGGACTTATGACAAGCGAATTCCTCGATTTCACCCCGGATATGACGATCGAAGAGACGATGACCGATATCAGGCTTCTCGTCCCTGATGTGGAATTCATTTATTACATCTACGTTGTTGACAAAGATGACCATCTCCTCGGGGTTGTAACCCTGAAAAAACTTCTCACAAGTCCTTTATTCAAAACACTGCAGGAAGTCATGACCCAGAATGTAAAGTCTGTTCACTTTGACACAGGCAAGAAAGAAATCGCCGAGATGATATCGAAATACGACATCATCGCCCTACCCGTTGTTGATGATAACAACAAGATTCTGGGCATCATAACCGTCGATGACATCATCGACCTTCTCGTTCCAAATCCAACCAGAAGACGAAAGAAAAGATAAACTCTTTAACCAAGACTTTTTTGTAACCACAGACAAGAGATTTAATTTTGAATTATGAATTCTCAGTTTTGAGTTTTTATTGTTCCTTTGAACTCAAAATTTAAAACTCAAAATTTAAAATTAATGTAATCTGTGACCATCTGCGGCAAAAAAAAGAAGGAATTGTTGAGGGTACACCGAGGGTCAACGATAAGCCTCAAAAACAAGATCATTGAAGAGGTATTGGGAAGATAAAAAAGCCCTTAAAAACCTTATCAAGCCTGAATCAATATCCATGTATATTCCATGATCAAGTCATGTCAATAATTGGCTTTTTTAATTAGATCGAGGATTTTGAGGAGGTCCTGCGCTTCCCTGCTGTTAATCCCATACTTATTGATTGCTTTCTCGATGTTCGTTTTGGCAAGGTCATACCTTCCTATCTCTAAATAATACCTGCCGAGATATTCATGGCCCATACCCTCTAAACCCATTCGTCCGGTAAGCATGCCAAGCCTGTAATAAATTTCAGGGAATACAGACCCATATTGCAGCAGGTCTCTGTAAGTTTTTGCCGCCATTTCAATATTGCCTTGACCATCGTATGCTTTTGCAAGGAACACTTTCGATATTGGGTCTTGTTGATATTTCAGGACTTCAACAGCATCTGAAAACTGTCTTCCATTTACAAGAGCCTCTCCCATGAAAAGATTTCTATAGGGAGATTTGATATGAGAGGCAACTTTTATTGACTCCGAGATGTTTCCAGACGACATGTAAGCCAGCATTGCACCATAAGCATTGATGGGAGAATCCCTATCTTGCTTATACTTGTTCAGCCATATTTCTTTTGAGCCGGAACCTGGTGGTCTGTGGAGAACATTTGCCCTCACCACCAGGTAAGGATAGAATGTTGTGTTATTTTTTGTCGTGCTGTCGGGCCATGCATTTTCAATCGTGGCGATCCTCTCCTCGTGATAAGGGTGTGTGAGAAGATACTGAGGGATCATTGTTTCACGGCTGGACACTCTCAATTTCTTCAGAAAATCTGCTACACCTGTTGCATTGTAGCCTGCCCTGTCGGCAAATATTCCTCCCGTCCTGTCTGCATCCTCTTCATCATCCCGTGAATACTTGAGAGACAAAGCCTGGGCTGCTGCCTGACCCCCAACAATGATCGCCTGACTTGTTTGGGCATCGCCACCAACCAATATCCCTGCCAGCATTGTCGCAAGCATGCCGATGTTTATGTACTTTTCTTTCTCCACCCTTTTCGCGACATGCCGCCTCGTTATATGGGCTAATTCATGTGCGAGAACGCCAGCTAATTCCTCCTCAGTCTCAGAAAATGCAATCAGTCCGGAAGTTATATAGATATAACCTCCGACTGTTGCAAAAGCATTGATTGTCTGTGTTTGAATCACGGTCAGCGTAATGGGAAATGGTAGGGTTGCGACTCCCTCAAGCCTGCGCTTGATATCCTGCAAGTAAAGTGAGAGATAAGGATCGTTATTGATGGGGACAGAATTTGCTATCTGAAGAAATATCTCTTTGCCATACTTCTGTTCCTCTGCTACAGTCAGTCCCGATGATATTGAGGAAATGCAAAGCGAGAATAATAAGAGACAAACAACAAAAAACAGCTTTAACTTCATTATCTTCGTGCTGCTTTCTTAGCACCTTTGCTATATTTCACAGTTTTCTTTTTGACCGTAGACTTTTTTGTGTGCAGTTTGTGAGATTTACTCGGCTTGTAAGATGTGAGGGTAAGGGAGCTTGATTTTGCCAGCCTGATTTCCCTGTCTGATGGCAGATCTGAGTAAAGACCCTCCAGAATCTTGACAGCATCTCCCCACAAATCTTTGCTTCCGAGCATCGAGAGGATGTAGACCCTTCCTTCCTTTTCAAAGGCGCCGACATAGCAATGTTTTGATGCCCTGGTAAAACCAGTTTTTCCGCCAATCGTCGGCTCGAAGCAGAATAACAGCCTATTATGGTTCATGTAACGCACGCTCCTCTTACTATCATTGAACAAGAAATACCTGGTTGCGACAATATTTCTAAAATTATCGCTCTCCAAAGCATACCTGAACAGCAGAGCAAGGTCCCAACACGTCGAGTACTGTCCTTCTACAAAAAGGCCAGAGGCATTCTTGAAGTTTGAATCATGGGCTCCTATGGAACGCGCCTTCTCATTCATCATCTTTGTAAATAATTCTTCTGAGCCACCTATGTGAGAAGCAAGCGTGTATGCAGCATCATTTGCCGACTTAATCATTGTGGCCTTTATTAAATCAATGGCCTGATATTGTTTTCCGGGAATAAGATTGAGCTTTGATGCGGGGATGTTCAATACCGCTTTGTCCGGGACAATAGTTTCATTGCCTTGAAGCTGTTCCAGCGCAACGATGGTGGTTAAAACCTTTGTTGTGCTCGCCGGTGGGTGTTTGTGATCGTAATCTCTCCCAGATATAACCTGAAACGTTTCTTTTTCAACGAGCAAAAAGGAAGAAGCAGTGACACCCTCACGTGCCGAAAGAGAGCAAGGAATAAGGAATAAGCAAATTATGGCAATAATCAAATGCACGTCAGATGTTTTATAAACTATTCTTTTTGGTTTAGCAATATAAATTTTATAAAAAAAGCTCATAGCTCTAAGCTCACAGTTCATAGTAGAAATTGTGCAAGAATAAAGCCAGATACCAGGCACTAAACAGATCAAAATTATTAAAATGTGTGTTCTAAATAAAAAAGGGAGGCTAATGCCTCCCTTGAAAGTCTTCACATCTGCCAGCTATGAACTGTTTGCTGAGAGCTGCAACGCATTTTTGCGTTGCTAATCCATCAACTTCGAATCTTTATCAAAAAATAACTTAACGTTCCTACCAATAAAGTCAAAGAGTGACTCAAATTGATTAACGTCCTGCGCTACATCACGTGTCCATGGAGACAACGCGTAAGAGTAAGACGTCTTTGAGTCTGTTCCCTTGAAAAGTCTTATAGGAATCACCACTGCAATGCCCTTATCGTGATACCCTCTGTTCTCTGGATCTTTAAAACCGGATGTATCTGTGACACTATACCATGCCGATATTGTTACACCGTTAATAAACTTTGATACAGTAAACTTCGCCCCTTTATCTCCTCCAAGAAATCTTCCCGCCTTCACGTCAAATGCAACCTCATATTCAGGGACATTGAGCCTGGAATTGAAAAATGCCGTTTTATATACTTGAGTGAAATCATCACTCAACTTGAAAACATTGTCAGGATCCCTCTTCCTCACTGCGCTTCCCCCAACACCAATCATGATTCGTCCATTCACCAGTGATGTGGCAAGCTCGCCATAAAGTCCAGCATACTGAAGTTCCAGATAGCCTGCGCTTATTCTACCGTATATTTCATTACTGGTCTTGCCAACCTGGTCAAACATGAGTCGTGCTAAAGCAATGTTTTTTTCTTTGTAGAGGACAACATCACTTCTAACAGGGTCAATCAAAGGCTGGGTTCTAGTAGAGATATTGTTCAATGGATACCACTCGGGTTGAGTAAGGAATGTTGAACCCTTCCAGGGGTGGTAGCTCCCCCATGCTGCCAGACCAAATCGATATTTAAAAAAACCGCTGGGGTCATTAAAATAACTCTCAAGAGAAGGTTTAAAGCCATAAGTAAAAAAATCCTGGTGAAATATCCTTGCGTCAGGGCTCTCCGTAACAGACGAGTCAAATTTTGACAAATAGATGAATTCATAGGTAGTCAGCTTTTCTCTTTGCCAATCTCGAATATCTGCCCTGATGGCGCTGAATTCAAACATCGGAATGCCATTGTTGTTCATGATGATATGGATATTCTCAATATGCGCCGGCGCAATTTCATAAACAAGTTTAAGTATTGCCTCCACCGCTTTTGTAACATAGAAATACTTGTTATTCTGCGCTTCAATCCAGATGTCGTTTACGTTTACCTTTATCTGAATATTGCTGAAACCTGAAGCGAATAAAGCGTTGATCAGCCTTGTTTCCACAGGATAACCCTTGTCAGAAGCTTTTTCCCGATATGGCAGATCATAAATCGGAATTAAAGGCTGACCTATCTCAAAAACAGTGGATAAGTTAATACCAAATTGCTCGCCTCGTTGATAGGTTGCATCAATCTCAGCCCATTTCAACGGCTTCCACCGAAAGCCAAAATTGAACTTTGAAGGGACCGGGCCGTCGAAATATTTCTTCTGTGCAGGATCCGAGAGTTGTTTGTGGAATTTAATTGGACTGTATTCCATCATAAGCGAATATTTGTCGGAAGGAGAGAACTGGATGCCCCAGAAGAACTGGGAATCCTTGAGCCACTGCTTCGGGTCAGTGAAAATCTCTGCCTTTATTCCTTCATTTGAGGCATCGAGGGGTCTTTTCCCAAACCTGCCGTTTCCCAAACCAATGGTAAAATCAAATGGGTAGATTTGCTTGCTGGCCACGAGGTATTGAGATGGATATAATCGCGTTCCCTGGGGATCCATAATGCCTATGGCAAGGGCTGGACCGTATTTGCTCTCGGGAAGAAAGCGGTATTTGATGTCAAAGGCTTTATCTTTATTCCAACCATAAGAATCTCCGAAAGCCCTGATGCCAATATGTTCCGTAATCCTCCCGTCAATCTCCAGGCCCGGTAGCAGACCCAAAGCCCCATAGTAATATCGATAGGGAAAGACTTCTGCAGCGCCAAGCCTGTAAGTATTCTCCTCCATAATCCTGGCAGTTGGAATCTCCATGAGCCCGGTTCCACCCCAGTTGGCCGGACCGAGGAAAGATTCATTAGAAGCGTAGCAGAAAAGACGGGAGAATGGTGAGATAGAACCAACAATAAGTAAGAAAATTAGAAAAACGGGGGTGAGATATTTATGTGAGCATTGCATCCGCGTTAAAATAGAACCATTTTCACCGCAGATAACACGGATGTTTGACGGATAAGAACGGATATTTTATCTTTGATCGGATATGAGATGAATCTCGCATCTCCGATCAATCCTTAGCGCCTTTGGCGCGGATATGATCGAGGTTGTTAACAATTCGTTTTATCTGTACTTTTGGTGTTCCGGAATTAATGAGTAAGCAAAGTTTGAGGCCGGTTGCCTTGAGGTAATGGATGCATTGTGCCCTGTGGATATCTTCTATATTCTTAATGGTTTTCAATTCCACAAGGATACATTCCTCTATGAGCAGATCTGCGACATACTCTCCTACGACTATTTGATCATAATAGACTGGTATGGTCCGTTGTTGTTCTGCTTGAAGGCCCTTTTTTCGGAGTTCGTGAGAAAGCGCATTCTCATAGACTTTTTCCAAAAAACCATTCCCAAGGACATTGCCAACCTCATAGGCACATCCAATAATTTTTTCGGTTAATTCTTCTAAATACACCTTTGGGGCTCCCAATTACCCACCGCAAAGCGGTATGGGAATGGACTATATTAACGGTCTATCACAATACAGTCCACAGATTAATTCATTGCTTTTCATCTGTCTTCATCCATGTGATATCTGCGTAAATCCGTGTAAAAAAATCTTCGCTATTCAATTGTTTTATAAAGTACTGCTATGGTTGCTGCTGCCAGACCTGCATTGGCTAAAATCTGGGTAATGTCCTTCAAGTTTCTGAGCCAGGCTGTGCGCTCAAGCCTTTCCGGCACAACAATGGAGTCGCCGGCTTCAAGGAGACCCTTTGATTCATTGAAGCCGGCGACTTCCCACCTCTTCCTCAGCGGACTCCAGTTCATGAAACCATTTGAAAGCTTTCTTGCGCTACCGTCTATCTTCATGACAAAAACGCTGTCTTCATCCGCGTGCCGGGAATATCCACCAGCCATTTGGACATAATCCTCGTAACCCCATTTCTCGTTATAGATAAAGCTCCCGTTGGACATAACTGCCCCGACAACATTGACCACTTTGTTCTCTGCCGGTATGTATAGGCTATCACCTTCTTCAAGCTCAATGTCATATTCACTTCCCTTAAGCAATCTCAGGTGGGCAAGCCATATGGTCATCCTTCCATTGGCCTTTAATCTTCTGATAGATTCGATGAATTTTCCTCTCTGCTCCATCTCCAGTTTCTTCGCTTGCACTTCCTCGGTAGACAGGGCAGTGCTAGCCTGGGCTGCTCCTTCCGCAATTAACTCTCTTTCCAGCCGTGACGCCAACTCCTCTAAGCTTTTCTGCTGCAGCTGTTTTACTCTCTCCCTCGTAAACAGGGCACCGCGAAGGTAAGCAAAATTCGTGTAACCTCCGGCCCGCTCAAGGACAGATGAGAGTCGTTCTCCCCGCGTGATGGTATAAGCACCGGGATATTTCACTTCTCCTCCCACATTGACTGTTCGGTAAAGCTGCCATTCAGGCACGGTGCGCACGAAGAGATAGTCGTTCATCTCAAGGGGTACATTGTTCGCAGGGTCACCCTCCATGGCCTTAAACGCATCAATGACAAACCGTTCGGTGCGAGGTCCTGACTGAGTAACTTTCACCCGCGTAATCTCCACCTGGCTGGATGCATAATACAGAAGGCCGCCTGACATGCCGATAATATCACTAACCCGGGTAACTCCGCTTGCTACCCCATAATCGCCAGGATTCCCAACAGCTCCGGTTATGGTGACAATATTTTTAAGGTCAACAACAGAGAACACCTTGACCAGGTCTCCGTCCTTTATAAGAAAGTTTTTTTCGGTATTTTTTTCTATATCTATCAGATCCCCCTCGAAGACAGTTCTAAACTCGTTGTTTTGAGTCCGCTGAACCTGAACCCTTCCACGAAAAGCCATACCTGAGAGTCCTCCTGCCATTCCGATAAGATCGAGGAGCCTGGTTTCTCCCTTTAATTCGTAAATAGCAGGGTTCTTTACATTTCCTGCTATCCCGGCAAGAGGCCCCACGGGCGGGATAAAAATAACATCCTCAGGCATAAGCCTCACATCTTTCGTTTTGTTTCCCTCCAAGAGAAAATCGTACATATCAAACTGGACCACCGTACCGCCGTTTCGCTTGACATTAATGTTCCGCATACTTCCTGTCTTGTTCGGTCCCCCAGCCTCAAACAGTGAATTGACAAGGGTCGAGAGAGATGAAATCGTGTAGGATCCTGGCTTTGCAGCATTTCCTACGATATAGACCCTGATAGTCCTCAGCGGGCCCATACTCACATTCATCTGGAAGTTGGTATAGTACTTCGAAAGCTCTTTATGGAGGGTAACTTTGAACTCCCCAAAGGTAAGTCCTGTAACGCCAATTGGGCCCACCTTCGGGAGCGAAATCTTGCCATCCCTGTCAACAACGGCATTCCATTGTCCTTCAATATTGCCCCAGATAGTTATCCGCAGTTCGTCCCCCGGTCCCAATACATAATCAGGACCTACGGGCACCCTGTCAGCAGGGGCGAAAGTTGATGGGGGCTGCCTGAAAAGATCATACCCGAACTGGCGAATGTTTGTAGATATTGTGCTGCTGGTGCCACTGGAAATAAACTGCTCAAATTCTGAAAGGCTTTCGGCTGCTTGAGGTTGAGAGGGCGCTGTTGAAACTAATGCTGGCTTTGGTTGTCCAGGTTTATCCGCAACTGGTTGTTGCTTAGGGGGAGGCGGAGATAAAGGAGGAAGGGAATTTCCCTGAATTCCCACCTGCTGGAGTTGTTGTGGGGTTAGGCGCTGGGGATCTTTTACCCCTTGTTGCGTGCCGGATGGCTGAACAGGATTTATTTCTTCTGAAGCTGGTTTGGCAGGGCTCATTTGAGCCATTTGTGCAAAACCACTCCCTTCAAAAGAAAGGATCAGAAAAAACACGATTATGGTCTTCTTTAGTTTCATAGCATTGTACCTCGTCTTATTTAGATTCCGTTAAAATATTCTTTTCACCGCAGATAACTCAGATGTTTCACGGATAAAGACTGATATTGTTTTAGTTTTGACCGGATATGAGATAGATCAGCACATCCGGTCAATCATCAATGTCTTCGGGGTAGATACTTATTCTCTGCCGCGCAAGCGGTATTGTCGTGGACTGTGTTGACAACCTATCAAAACACAGGACACAAACTTATCGCAGGATAATCATCCGCGTTCATCTGTGTGATATCTGCCTGCATCCATGTTAAAAGAATTTTAATGTTTTTCCTATTGCCAATTGCCTATTGCCTCTCGCCCATTATTCATTTTCTTTTAAAAGTCAGGTATCTTTTTAGCGTATCGAATCGTTCCCGGTCTTCAGGATTTGCATTTGCCCGTTCGCGGTACTCCATCAGAAATGCCGCAAACACTGATAGGAAGAACCCGATAATCCCGGCCAGAATAACCATCGTTGCCCGTTTTGGCTTTACTTTCTTCTCAGGGGGCACTGCCGTATCAATAACCTGGACGGTAGTGGCGTCTTTCGCCTCATCGAGTTTTGCTGCCTCATACTGTTGAAGAAGGAGCCCATACAGCACTTCGTTGAACTTGAGGTCTCTGAGTTGCTTTGCATAATCAGTTCCAATCTCCGCCATCCTGCCTGTTGGCATAAGGGGGTCATGGCCTTTTCCACCCCTTCCCTCCATCTTTGCAAGTTCTGCCCTCAAGCCCTTGAGCGCCTCCTCAACCCTCTGAAGGTCAGGATTCTGCGCGGTAGAATAGGTCCTCATCACTTTCAACTCCACCTCTTTTGCTGCAATCTGGGCCCTGAGCATCCCTATCCCCTCTAGAACTGCTTTCGCCTGGGACTCCATGTGGAGGGCCCCGGTTTTTTCCTGAAAAGATTTCATCCCTTCCTCGGCCTGGGTCAGTGAGGCCTTCGCTGATTTCAACTGCTCTTCAAAGTAGAGCCTTCTCTGGCTTGCCTGGGTGATTGCAAGACCCGTATTAAGCTTCTGCAGCTCCTCAACAAAGGCATTTGCCATTTCCGCTGCTCTTTTGGGGTCTTTATCCTCAACGCTGATAGTTATGATACCGCTCTTTCTATCATCCCGCACAGATAAGACATCATCGAGAAGCCTGCTCCTTGCGTTCTGACGATAGCTCGTCCGGTATAGCTTCATGAGATCAAACCTGTCAACCATCCTGTCAAGAACCGTCCTGCTCTTCAACAAACCGATGTAGAGCTCGCTCGGCGCCTTTCCGCTGGTTGGCACACCGCTTATACCCGCAACGGCGCTCAACTGTCCCAACTGGTTCATGAGCTGAGTTGCAATACCAGAACCTCCGTTCACTGGTGGCAGTATCTTTGTTTCCGCTTTGTATATTGGCGACATAACAAAGCTGATAATGGCAGCAATAATGGCAAAACCAAGGGTCACTTTGATAATAAAATTCTTTCGTTTTGCAAGAACAATCAGGTAATCCAAGAGATTAATCTCATCTTCCTGAATTTCTAGAGGTTTCTCTTCCACCCTTTTTCCCTCCCGGTTATTTCGATTTGATAAAAAGCTGAAAAGTCATATTGTGAAACGGAGTTTAGACCAAGATAAAGGTCAAGACAAGAATTTCATCCAATGCTTGACCTAATTTTTATGATTGAAGAAGATGGAGAGTAAAAAATTATATTTAAATATTACAGAATCAATATCCTGTCAGGAAATACAATGAATAAAAAAATATTTTGTTTTTACTTCTTATGGGAAGGTGCAGAGCTGCTTCCGCCACCTCCGCCGCCACCGGCTGCGGCTGCCACTGCTCCGCCCACAGCAGCAATACCAAGAACGGTAAGGACCACTGTTCCAGTACTCACACCTGATTTGGCTGCAGCTCCTCCTGTTTCACCTGCTGCGGCTGCGGCCTCAGCCTGCTCAAAGTATGAAACGCAAGACTGCCGGACTGCCTCATCGGTTTCTGTTCCAGCCTTAGTAGCTGCGCATTTTATCTCCATATCAGCATCCTGCTGGGCGAAAACTCCAGGTGTAAAAATAAAACTGATTGCAAATATAATGGCTATTGCCATACTGAAACTCTTATTCCATGTTTTCATAAATCTTACCTCCCCTTAAGATCTTTGATGAGTGGTCAACACAAGCTCTTGATCTTAGGATTTTGTCGTCATATCTATATATTTATGAATACATCCTGCTCCGGTCTTTGTCAAGCAAAATGTCTTCTTTTAATATTTTTGAGTGTAATGGGAAAAGCATTTTTTAACAGTACGATTTAGGTTAATTGTAAAATGACTTTATCAGCTCAAGATAATTCTGAATAATTTTCTCTCGAGAATATTGTAGCTCGGCTGCCATTCGAGCTCTTTTTCCCATGTTGTGAAGAACTTCTTTTTTGGTATATGCTTCTAAAATTACATTTGAAAGCTTTTCAGGGTTATCAGGTTCTACCACCCACCCAATCTGTTCTTCCCATACAACTTTTGACAATTCTGATTCTGCTTCAGCAATTGCGATCAATGGTTTGCCGGCAGCCATGACATTATACATTCTACTTGGCACTCCTGCCCCTGCCATTCCTGGTATAAGGGATGCCATGGCGAGGTCGCAGGCATTGAGAAAATTTGCCTGATCTGACCTAGGTCTCTGGTCAACAAGGGTCACATTATGTAACTTTCTTGTTCGAATCTCTCTTTCCATCCACGGCCTCTTTGCACCCGAACCGACAAACACAAAATGGATTTCAGCATTATTTTTTATCATACTGATGGCATTAAACATGGTCTCTATAGCCTGGGCCTTTCCCATATTACCAGCACAGGATATGACAAATCTATCTTTAAGGCCAAGTTCATCTAGCAATCGATTCTTTGCTTTGTCTTTCGGAAACACAGTATCAACATCTCCCCAATTATGAATAATCTTAATATGATTGACGCCATTTCTGGTAATCTTTTCTGCCAAAGCCTTCATATCACGGCCCAAAACAACAACTTGATCTACTCTTCGGTAGAGCACCGTATTCAAGAATCTAAAACACCGTGTTGTTAGGCTGTTTTCCGGTATTACACCAGTGGCTATAAGAACTTCCGGATAAACATCGTCAATACGCAGAATACATTTTGCTTTATGTATGGAACAAACCACTTTGGTCAAAAGAGGTAATGGATGTGGTCCATTCACCACAAGAACAATATCGCCTTTGCGAATAGAAATGAGCAGCCTAAAAAAAACGAACAAGCTCAGAGTACTCAGGTTTACCAGCCTGAGTAACAAATTATTTTTATTAAAAGTAGTTCCGCGACAACGTTCAACACGGACTTTATTGACCGTCTCCTTTGTCCTCACCTGACTTCCCCGAGCAGTAACGGTAGGATAGCCACAGAAAACAGTAACTCTGAAGTATTCCGCCAACCCCTCAGCTAATCCGGTAATGTAGTATGCTGTGCCCTGCTCATCGGGAAAATACACCTCTGAAACAATCAGAAGTTTGCGATTTACTTGACTTTGAGATGAATCTGAGATCATTTTTTTGTAACCACTCCGAAAGCCGCTGCTGACATGCCAGGAGGAAATTCCGCATCACGTTTAATGTGGTCCCAATTATCATTGAACCAATTAATAGTATGGGTTAGGCCTTCTTCAAAGGGCATTCCCGGTGTATAGCCAAGCAAGTCCTTTGCCCGGTCTATTGAAGCAAGGAGTCGTTTTTTCGTGTCCCATGACCGACTCTCGGTCCGTATAATTCCAGCCTTGTTACCGGTGAGTTCATTAATTCGTTCTGCCATCTGGAGGATGTTGACCTCATTGCCCGAAGCTATATTCATCTCCTGGCCGATTGCTTGATCATAATAACCTGCACGGAGAAGCGCATCAACGATGTCCATTACATAAGTAAAATCACGCGTTTCATCACCATCGCCTGTAAAAGGTAACGGAAGACCGAGCCTGGCGCGGTAAATGAAATTGGGGATTACATTTCGATACTGGCCAGGTGCCTCGCCTGGCCCATATGAGTTAAAAAATCTCGTCTTGACCACTGGCAATCCATAATAATTATAGAAAAAATTAGCGTACAATTCGCCAAGCATCTTGGTTATTTGATAGGGACTTGTCAGATGCATTGACATAAACTCTTCTTTCAACGGCAACGGTGCCACCGAACCATATATTGAACAACCTGATGAAGCGTACACAAACCTTCCCGTCCCACACATCTGCGCGTATTGATAGACAAGCAGTGTTCCAAGTCCGTTTGTCATCAAGTCATGCTGGGGAAAATCTACCGATTTCTGGTTGGCAAAAAAAGCTGCGAGGTGATAGACAACATCCGGTTTCAAGTTGAAAACTCTTTTTAATGCAACCTCATCGGTTACAGATCCCTTGACAAAAAGAACGTTGTGCAATGAAGGGATGTTCCATAAATACGCCGAAGACATATTGTCGAAGACTATAACCGTGCGAGCGTTTAATTGGGCTAAGGTTTTCGTGAGGTTGGACCCTATTGCCCCTGCACCACCCGTTATCAGTATCACTTTGCCTTCGTAATGTTTTTTGTAATCCTCCATTCTCCCGTAATCCTCCTTCATTATCATCCGCCATATACCTTTCGCGCCCATGCAACATATCTTCGAATGCCCTCGTAAATGTCTATTGTTGCATTATGCTTCAAATCTTGGCGTGATTTGGAGAAGTCAACAACCTTAACGCGAGTTGTAAAGCGCTCCTCCCCATTATATTGAGCAAGTGAAGGGTTGGCAGCGGTCTCCTTGAGGATAATATCTGCAAGCTCCTCGATGCTGATCGTCCATTCTTCCTTGCTCCCAATATTGTATACCTCGCCGGGGATGAAGTTATCGACAATATTAGCCAAAGTCCGGCATGTATCTTCCACATAATCAAAAATTCGTTTGTGCCCCTTATAAACCGTGAAAGGTCTATTCATCAGACAGTGGTAAACAAAAATTGGAATAACTCCTCGATACCTACTGAAATACTCATGGGGACCGTAGCAGCCCACGGGACGAACCCGAACTATTTCCACTCCGAACATTGCGGCATGATTCAAACACTGTAACTCTCCTGCCCATTTCGAAATCGCATAGTCATTCATCTGTTTGATGGGTATGCGCTCCATGACATCTTCGGACATAAGCCCGTCATAATCTCCGTATACTTCTGCACTGGAGAAAAAAATCATACGAAATCGATGCTTTTCCTGTAGCCGCAGCATGTTCTTTGTACCAATTATATTCGTTCTCCAAAGATTTTCGTAATGGTCTTCTCCATTCCAACGGCCATACTCGGCAGCAAGATGGTAAACATAGTCAAATTCATATTGCCTCAAGATAGCATCCATTTGCTGATACACGCCTGCATCTGCTTTTAAATGTTGAGGATCTTCTCCTTGCAAAATATCAGATGTCCAAACATCGTGGCTCCTTGAACGCAGTTCATTCGTCAAATTGGTTCCAATAAATCCTCTTCCGCCCGTAATAAGAATCCTCGCCATCAACTTCCTCCCAATTTTCTCTCAAGGATATCTACAATTCTTTTAGCCGCTTGGCCATCGCCATATGGATTACTTACCTTTGCCATCGCCTCTCTTTTGTCTTTATGTTCTAGTAAATCAGCCAGACGGGTTACGATGTTTCTCCTTTTTTTACCAACAAGAATTGCATTACCTGACTCAATTCCCTCCAGACGTTCAGTAGTGTCTCTCATCACCAGCACAGGTTTGCCCAGAGAAGGCGCCTCCTCCTGCACACCACCGGAGTCTGTGAGCACTATTGTTGCACGGTTCATCAGCCATACAAATGGCTCATACGCAAGCGGCTCGATCAGGTGAATACGTCGATGCCCGCCAAGAATTCTATTCACCGGCTCACGAACATTCGGGTTTAGATGTACTGGATATATGAACAGAACATCGTCAAAGCGATCTGCTACTTCACGAATAGCCATACAGATGTTTTCAAAACCATCTCCAAAACTCTCCCTGCGGTGACCGGTCACAAGAACAATTTTCCTGCCGTCAAGTGTGTCCTCCAAGCCGGCAGGCAAGCTCAGTGGTTTTTCCGTCATCTTTGCTTGAATCCATAACAACGCATCAATCACCGTATTGCCTGTCACAAATATTGAATCTTCTTTGACGCCCTCATTGATAAGTGATCTGTGTGCAAACTCAGTGGGCGCAAAATGATAATCAGTCAACTGGGTGGTGAGCCGTCTGTTTATCTCTTCAGGAAACGGTGAGTATTTGTTGGCTGTTCTCAGACCAGCCTCAATATGACCCACATTCACTCTATTATAATAAGCAGCCAGGGCGCCGCAGAAAGTTGTGGTGGTATCACCCTGCACTAAAACCACATCGGGCCTTTCAGCTTCAATGACTTTGCTCACTCCTGTAACAGCCTTCTGGGTGACTTCTGTTAGACTTTGTCCTGATGTCATGATGTCAAGATCATAGTCTGGCGTAATTTCGAATAAATCCAAGACTTGATCCAGGATCTGTCTGTGTTGCGCGGTAACACACACACGTGCATCGAAGATCGAGGGCATATTGCGCAGACTGTATATTACGGGAGCAAGCTTGATTGCCTCTGGGCGTGTGCCAAAAACAAGTAGCACTTTAATCAATGAGGGCTTCCCAGATGAGACGATTTTGAGCATATAAGGATTTAACCGTAGCACACAGAACAACAATGTTTACCGTTGATAGAGTTATCACTTCTTTAGTTAATATGAAAATTTTGACTAACGAGGGAATCTTTTTCTGATCTGTTAGGGTAATTAATCAGCACGGCTCGGTACACACCTTTAAAGACAAACAAACTTCCTGCGGCAGCGCCAATTGTTCCAAATCTATTAATTAATATGCCGATGTCATTCAGCGATCCTGCACCACCCAGTATTGTCAACGGTATATGGATTACCTCTCTAATCTTTGCGGCAAGAGGAAGATCGTATCCTTTCATGAGGCCATCATTATCGACGGAATTTATCACAATTTCACCTGCGCCATGCTTTTCCATCTCCTGGGCAAGCTCCACTGGGGCATTCCCTGTGTTCCTTTTCCCGTTGCGAGTCCATACCTCGTATTTTCTTCCGAGAAACGATTTCTTAATATCCAAAACGACAACAACGCTCTGCCTTCCAACGAGATCGCTCGCTTTGGACACGAGGTCACTGTTTTGCATCGCGGCGGAACTTACAGCCACTTTCTCTACGCCTAATTGAACAATTCTTTGCACTTGAGCAGCGGTGGTGACTCCACCTCCATAACAGAGTGGCATTCGGCATTCTTCCGCCAGTTTTTCAATCATGACATAATCCGGTTCTCTTTTCTCTTTGGTTGCATCTATATCAAATATCATGAGTTCATCAACTTCTTTTTCGTTAAATATTTTTACTGCATTGATAGGATCACCAACATATTTCGGGTTCTTGAAGTTGGTCGTCTTGACTAGACCCTTATCTTTAACCAGCAAACAGGGTATTATACGCGGTCGTAACATTTCTAAAGGTTCGCAAAATTCTCAAGAAGGCGTGTCCCCCAGTGGTGACTCTTTTCTGGGTGGAACTGGACACCATATACATTTCCAGAATTCACAACGGAAGCGAATTTATATCCGTAATCAGTGACCGCAACGACATCTTGGGCATCCGTGCAGCGAAAATAATAAGAGTGCAAGAAATAGAAACGAGTATCATTATGCAAATCATTAAATAAATCGCTCTGTTTCAATAATGATATGTCATTCCATCCCATGTGAGGAATGCTCAGGCAGTTTCCATTGGAAGAGAAATCAAATTTTCTTACTTCACCCCTTATCCAACCGAGCCCAGATCTGGTGCCTTCTTCACTTGAATTTGCAAGAATTTGCATGCCCACGCAAATTCCTAGAATCGGAACATTCTTCTCCAGCACAAGTTCATCGAGCAGCTGCTTCATACCTGACTTCTCCAGCAATCCCATCGCCTGATCGAAAGATCCAACGCCTGGTAAAAGAAGTTTATTTGCATCTTTTAAGTCAGTCCTACTTGTTGCTATGACAGACGAAATATCTAATCTTTTATAGACATTTGCAAATGCTTTTATATTGCCAAGCCCATAGTCGATAATAGCAATCATCGTATTACTCTTCTTTCAACTCCCAATCCCTGGAGAATTCTCGTACCGAGTGATATTAATCTTGCATTGTTTTTATAATCTCGATATGTCTTGTTTTTTCCTTCAAATAGTTCTTCTAAGTCTTTGACTGTCAAATCAAGTTTCTTGGCCACATATTCAAAATCTTGAGCCATTGCAGTTTCATCTAATTCCGGCTTCGATATGCGCTCCAGCGCTTTGTCTCTTGTCATCTGACCCGTAAGTATAAGACTGGAAAAATGTGCTCTACGCTTATCATATCCAAACTTTCTTGGCAGCCAGCAGCCTTCGTAAAATCTTGTGAATCGTGATTCGTAGTGCTTATGACCATAGTGTTGCCAGCCAAATCTTTTCACCAGTAACTCTATTGCTTCTTCTCTCTTATAAGGCACATGGTTAAGCGGTCTTACTACGCGAACGCCTTTAACATATCTGTAAAAAAGCTTGTATCTCAATATATCGCAGAGCGGAAATGTTTTAAGTGGTTTTGTCCCGAACTTTTTGTGAATATCTTTTATTTGACACAAATCAGAGGCGTGATAATGCCATGCAAGAGGTTCATGAACACATTCGGTTGAGTAGTTTGCGCCTGTTAGAATATATCTGAAACCATTTTTTGCAGCAAAATTATAAAGACCTGCAAAAAAAGCATGATCTTGCGGTGTATCCAGATGCGGTGCCTGGGCCTTGAAAAACGCAAGCTGTAAATCCTTCATCTCTTCCCAATCTACTACTTCAGTATACAGATCCAATCCAAGACCATCTATCAGTCTGTTTATGTTATTGGCGGACATTTGAGAGTTCCAGCCGGCATCTACATGAAAAATCAATGGACGTAACCCGAATTTCTCCTTGGCAAGCAATGTCAAATACGAACTATCAGCACCTCCGCTTACGCCAATCAAGCAATCATGGTCGCGTCCTTTACCATCATTCTTGATTCTTTCAATCGTAGGTGCCAGTATTCTCTCCCCGAGTTCTCCCGGATGCCAGTTTGGCAGAATATTTTCATAATAGTTTCTGCAGTGGTCACACCACCCTCTTTCATCAAAAGAGATGTGAGGATCGGTCGTGTCCATTATGCAGTTGGAGCATATTTTATATGTTGCTTGCTTCATATTTTATAGCCCTGATTTGACATGGAATTAGCCGATACTCTTTTCAAACATCATCGATCAGTTTATGTGTGTGTCTGACCAAAAAAACGACTCTCTCTCCAACAAATATTTGCTGTAATGATTCCATAATATTTCCCGTGCGAGCTTACTCTATATTTCTTTCAGATCCAATACGGATAACAGGGAATATGCAACATGTTCAGACGTGATTCTCTGTCCGAGCATATGACTTCTTAGAGAAAACGCGTCTAACTCTTCCATCGAGAGGCTAACAACTCGCATCATAGCATCACGAAGTGAGGTAGCATCTCCTTTTCTGAACAGAAAACCATTGTAGCCATTTATCAGGAACTCGGTCGCTGCCCCGCAAGCTGAGCTGAGGATAAGAGGATACCCAAGCAGGGCCATCTCATGGATTGCCACACCCCATTGTTCAGTATGGCTGGGTATACACCCAACGCCACCTTTCATCAACTCATCCACCAAACCATTTGGTTGCATAAATGGTTTTACCGTAATGTGTTCAGATTTTCTATTCTCAATTTCCTCTTTAAGCCCACCGTCACCAATCAAAACAAGCGGCCATTCAGATTTTGTTTCTTCTGGCAAGGAAAGGTATGCACCTAACAAAAGGTCAAGCCCTTTAACGGGAACGAATCGACCGACAAAAACGAAACGTCTCGAAAAAGAATGCTTTTGGTCGAAAACGGAAGTGTCCGCCGATAGCATGTTTGATATTATTCTTTCATGGTCATAACCGAATCGCTGGGCATAGTGATACTGGGGTTTTCCGGAAACCCACATAAAGTCAAAGATTTTTCGATAAAAGAAATGAAAGTAGATTTGTCCAAGGCGCTGTCGCAGAGTGCCTTTCCATTGGTCATCGATGCCGCAGAGAACTTGAGTCCTGCCGCCTTCGGAACGATACCGTTTAATAGCCCACAAATATCCTTTATCCATCCATCCTGACACGTAAATGATATCTGGATTTCTTGAACGTAACAAATCAAGTAACCCTTCATCAGACAGGGAAGACCTTGTATGAAAATTAACCCCTTCAACTTTTTCGATAACATATTGACTGCTGTTTATATTTCCTTTGTCCCAGGAAACAACATCAATATTCATATCCTCTGTGCACTGTTTCAGCGCCTTAAGCATGCCTGTAACATAGTGAACCAGCGTGGAATACAAAATAAGAATTCTAATTCTTTTACTTTCATTCATAACTAATATGCTAACTTTCATTCAATTTTGATACCTTGGAGATTTGGATCAATGACGCTTCATTACTATAATAAACCCGTGGGCCTTTCCTTTGAGAATCTCATCTATCGATCCGATATATCTTAAAACTTGGGCAGATGAACGGAGTATTCCTCTAAAGCGCGCCGGCATTTTCTCCATAAGCGATCTTATTTTATCAGGTGCGATATTACTCCTATATGTATGTCCACCATTTGGCATAGGGGAAGAATTATTGTATTTGTTCTTACTTGACACTTTTGCCCGGCCCGTTAATGTGCTTGCCGGATAATATTTTTTGCAAACAAAAGTTAATCCGTTTAGCTCAAATAATCTGATCAATTGCTCCGGGCTAAAATAATTAAGATGTTCCTTATCTACTTGTAATCCATAAGCTTTTTCTCTATATGCTTTAATTGCATCGCCATTAGGAGATTGAATTACTAGGAACCCTTTTTCATTTACAAGCTCAGCCAATACTTCAATTGCCGTCATTGGGTCTCTAATGTGTTCAATGACATCTAAACATGCGACCCAATCATATCGCTGCTGTATATTTCTAAATTCGCTTAATGTTTTATTATGAACATCCAGTCCTTCACTCTGCAGTTGGTTTACGATATTTTTGGTTACTTCAATTCCTGTTGCCTTATGTTTTTCCTGAATGCATTTCCTTAGAAATTCACCTAATCCGCATCCAACATCGAGCACATGTAGATTGCTTCTTTTATCATATTTTTTTAGCAAATCAAATGCCTGGTGATCAAATAAAGCAATTCCAACATTTTTGGCGATTAAAAAGGCGCTCTCTGAATACTGAGATAGAACCTCTTTTTCATTAGGAAGCGGCCACAGAGTTAGATGACCGCAAATTGAGCATTCCGCTACCTGTCCGCCAACTTTACGGGGAATTGTTCTCCATAATCTACAATTACTACAAACCGGACATTTATAGTAATCTCTCGCATCTATTTCTCTATTTTTCTTTTTAGCCATTGAATATTGCATAGGCTAATTCATGCAAAGATGCACACAATACTTTACGTTAGTCAACCGCTTTGAATTCTCCTAACTTGTAGCGTTAATTTTCAATTCATAGATTTTTGCCTTGACATGAAATAGCTGTATCGCTGAAAGGCAACAGAATATAAGGCCCGGCACTCCATCTAGCACTCCGAGTTTGACTATATACAGATATAGAAAGTAAATGACGGGAGATCCAGGGAAATGAATGAATAACTGTTTCAACCGTCGTCTTCTCTGGGCTTGATTTCCCCATAGGTCCGGTTTTAGCTCGCCCATCGTTCCTGAATAATAAATACTGGCCTCCCAATTTGAATATTCATTATGTTTTTGTATGTATCGGTCCAGTGAGTTAATATTTTCATGCCTAATCGGAGACTTGAGATACCCCACCTTTCCATCAACAATAACATGCTCATGCACCTCTATATCAGACATTGAGCAATCCTGAATTTCTAAGCGCTTTTCATATCTCCCATGCCCCTTGCGAAAAAGGAACAATTTCCAAAGTTCTGAGTCACCATATCTGAGTTGCCTACCCAGAAAATACATTGGAAATCGCAACCAGTAGCCATTGTTCTGATCATTATTTATTGCCTGGGATATCTCTTCTTTTATGCGTTCTAATAATATTTCATCTGCATCGAGTAATAGGATCCATTCATTTTTAAATGGATATGAGTCTAACGCCCACTGCCGCTTCTTCGGCCAACCGCCATTGTATTGAAACTGAATCACCGTAGCTCCATAGGATTCTGCAAGCCTGATAGTACCATCTGTGCTCTGGGAGTCGACAACCAGTATCTCATCTGCCCATCCCTTCAACTGCTCAAGGCATCGATCTAAATTAAGAATCTCGTTTTTTGTGGGGATAATTACCGATAGGGGAACAATTGACATTCTTACTCCTTATCCCCAACCCATATTACTAGTCGGTTGTATCTTCTCATCGAAGGCAACACAGCCAATCTCATTCCGTTTTACCCATGTTGATTAAATAACAAACTACCTTGATTCTTTCAGCCTTTCAGCCTCATCCGCACCGGGCTTCGCGTATGTTCTCATTTACATCATTATGCACTATACTGAGGGCCATAATAAATGACTGACACGGTATGGTAAGTTTTCTCATTGAAGACAGGACATACCTGTTCGTTCTTCTTACAGTTGAAACCTTGTTAATCTAAGTATACCCAGTCGGGCTTCGCGCCACCTTCGAGAACCCAGCGATAAGTCATTGCCATCTGATGTCCAATGTTCCGCCAAGAAAAATCTTTTTCCATCCACAGCCGTCCTCGTTGCCCCATCTTGAGGAGATCGTCAGAAGAGCAGGACAACATTTTTTCCAGTGCCGCCACCAGTGGATCAAGCCCAATTTCAATCCACCGACCTGCGTTGTGAATTTGAAGTCCTTCCCAAGGTGCACCTTTAGAAACAATGGCCGGAGTACCTGCTGCCAGTGCTTCTGCAACAACCATTCCGAAGTTCTCGGAGTAAGTGGGTAGAACGAACAACTCAGCATCTCGATACGCCTGTATTTTCTCTTTCCCATACAAGGCGCCACAAAACTCAATGCGCTTTAATTTAAGCTTACTAGCAAATCCTTGCATCTTGGCAAGGTAACCAACGTTGTCAGGCCCGACGATCCGCAGTTGCCACTCTGGAAAACGATCCTGTACCTCCCTCCAAGCCGGCAATAATATGTCCAGTCCTTTTTGTGGATGGATGCGACTGATAAATAGCAGTGTGCGCAAATCAAAAAAACTCTTAGGCGGTAGGATTGGTATATCTATTCCATTGGGGACAACTGCTATCGGTTGTTTAAAGCCTATGAACCTGATGTCCTCGCGCTCAGATTGCGCAGTAGCATGAAAGCAGGTTGTTTCAGCTAAAGCAGGCCTCTGCACAAGCGACCAAAACAAAGGTTTCATTTTTGACCCAGAAAGCATTGACCACGCCGAAAGCGTGTCACGTGGCGAGACTATATATGGGATATTGTATGTTCGTGCCACCCATCCTGGGTATACATTTGGCATCATCCACAGGCTATGATTGTGAATGAGTTCAACTTTATGCGACCTAGTCTCTTCGAATAGCCATCGTTTCATCGCTGGCGATCTTCCCAGCCGTCTCGGTGCCAAACCCAGCGGAAAAACTTTTAGGAATATTGGCGGGGAAGACATCGGCGCCCAATCAAGTACAGCCAACCTTACATCTATCCCATGATCGATGAGAGATTCACACAAGCGTGGAACTGAATAGGAAGGCCCGCTGGCTTCTTCAGAGATTGCCGGAACAGTATGGATTATTCTCAAATCCATCCGTTTATCAACTTCGTATTTGGAGCTGACTTAACTCGCTGTTCTATTTCTTTATGATTGCGCAAGAAAATGGTATTGTCGGCTTTGTTATCGACGTGCCTAAGAGGTTTTAATTCTCGCTCGATGGCTCTATAGTTCCACATCTCAAAACCATGTTCTTCCATTATATCCATCAATTGCTGGTCGCTGATTCCATACCTAATTCCACTGCTATTGGTTTCCATAATCACTGCCAGCAGCCCAGGGGACGACAATGTTCTTTTTGCACCTTTTAATACTGCAAATTCATAGCCTTCAACATCGATCTTGATTACTGCGGGTATTGCTTCACCCTCCAATAAATTGTCAAGTGTTGTCACGTCAATCGTCTCACCTTGGGCCTTTTCGCTATCCCCCAATACATGATTGGTGGTATCTTGAGTTGTAGTGAATCTTAACTCGCTCGCATTGTTTGATAGGCCCAGGTGACGAGCAACAACCTGCCCTTCGAGTCCATTGAGTCTTATATTTTGCTTGAGAATGGAGAATGTCGAAGGAATTGGTTCAATAGCAATCACCCGTGTGCCCACGCCTGAAGCTGCAAGTATGCTGTAACTGCCAATATTCGCCCCAACATCAACGAACAGTTCCCCTGGCCTCAAGGTATGGAGGACAAAACCCATATCGTCCACCTCATCCAAACCACAGTACCAATTTCCTGTAGCCCCGGTCATTCCTTTACGCATTAAAAGCTTGGATTCGTTCACAAACGGAACCTCGAATAACGCCTCTGGCAACATCCGCGAGGATAATTGCCAGCGTATAACGCGAGATAGGGCGTGTAATCGAGTAGTCCTGTTCAGCGGGTGTGACCACACATGACAGATTAATCGAATGAATTGCATGTCTATATTATATCTACTGGGTCATTTTGTTATGCTTCGCTATACCTTTCAAAACGCGAGTAGGATGCCCAAGCCATGAGCAGCCAGATATATAGACCCATGCCACCGGCAGAGAAGAATATCATTTCACCTATATTGACAAAAAGACATGTAAAAAAAACTAAACTCAGAATCAAATCTCTTTTTGAAATAACAAGTTTCATCAAAGCAAATAGAAACAGGGTGAAAATTGTTGTACCCATGATGCCGGTTTCTTCAAGAAGCGCAACCGGCAACATGGGTTTTTCGGTTGGTGCGCTTAACGGCAAACCAGTCAATGGTTCAATGATCGGCTCAAAAGGAAAAATATTGCTCTGACTTACACCAAAGCCGATACCGAACCAATGATTTTTTGCGAAGTTGTTCATTGATTCGACAACAAGAAACCCTCTTGACTGTTCAAATGACTCGGCGACAACCACATCCGGGACATCCTTAAAAATAAAAGCGCTAACTGCCTCTAAAATAGCCGGGGGTTGAAAAAGAGCTATTGCAAGGCATGCTAAAACCAAAATAAGTAATATCGGATGGAACATGGCTCTTCGAAACAATTTTCTCCATTCTGACCGTCTTATTAGCCCAATCAGCAAGACAGCCATAAATCCTGAGATTACTGCGACGAGTGCAGTCCTACCCCTGGTAAGAAACAAAGAAGCCCAAGCAAGTGGCAACATGGCATACAACCAATAATCCCCTTTCGAGAGAGAAAATAAAATCCTGCCCATAAACCATGCCACCATTGGCGATAGAAATACGGCGAATGTTTGCGGGTGATCAAGAATTCCTTGAAACCCCATTTCATCTCGAAAGAAACCAATTTCTGGAAGAAAAAATGTCGGTATAGAGAGAACTGTTACGGTGATCCAAATACCTAGGAACCAGGGTGTCCAGTTTACAGCCTGACGGGCTGTGGCCTTGAATCCAAGTAGTACTGCAACTGCGGCATATGTGAAGGACAAAACCTTGAATATTGACACAACACGGTGATAACTAAAAAAAACGGACTCTAAAAAAATCACAAGCGAGAATATGAAAAGCCATAGCAGAACCAATTGTATTTTCCAGGTCACTTGAAGATTATCGACAAAGATTCTTGCACCTGCCGTGGCGATCACAATCCATCCCAAAATGCTTGCTGAGCCTTCAATAGGATAGACTGCCGGGTTGAGAAACTTAATCAACATCAACAGAGACAGTGCCTGAATAGCCTGTTTCGTGCTAAGAAGCGACCAAACGGCGAGGCCTACCAAGGCTATGTTTCGCGCATAGGGATGAGTGGCAAGGGCAACTAACAAGCCTCCCAGGAATAAGGATATCTGCAGAGTTTTCCTCAGCGGAATTGGTTGAAAACTGGTGTTTGTATAACTAACTATATTCATTCAGTGTTAATCTCTAATCAATCCTCTTCTACGCGCCACTAAATAAGCAAGCACAGTCTGAATTAATGCAGCACAACCATAACTAATTGCCGCGCCTGGAGCACCAAAATGCTTTTGGGAGTATGTAAGTGTAATTAAAGAAACAAACCAGACTGCAGTTATGAATAACCATGCCCATTGACTGTTATTAGCAATAATTCCATTTCCAAGCGTACCCGCTGGAGCCATCGGTAGAGCTGCAAGCATGAACCATACGATTAGCCAACGATACGACGTGTACTGTGCCCCATATAAATCCATCAACCAAGGACTGAGCAATATTGCAATACAGCAAATCGACAATGCTGCTGTGCTGGTTAACAGCATACCTTGCCGCAAAAGCACTGATGTTTGTGATCGTTCGATTGAGTTCTCGTCTAACCTAGCCTTGACCAGTTGAGGAAAAATCACTCTCGTAATCATGCCTGGCAAATAAAGCACAAGTGCCAACCATTGCAAACCTATTACATAAAGGGAGAATTGATGCTCCCCTGATGGTACGCTTAATAATATTCTACCCACCAACCATGTACCCGAGCTAGCCAACAAGGTAACCGTCACCATCGGACCAGCAAGATGAAATACTTTTCTTAGATCAGCTCTCCGGATACTCATACTGACAAATAAGCGTTGTAGACCTATTGCCCTGGCAACAATCCATGAGTTAATGCTGGCCTGAACAAAAGATGCAAAAATGAAAACTACCATGGCAGCTTGTGGTGAGGCATAACTTCCGGCAATCAATGCACCCCCCACAACAGTTATGGACGAAGCGGCTGAAGCCCATGTTGCCTCAACATACCTCTCCAAACCAAGAATGCCCCCTCCTGGCGTCACCCCAAGAGATAAAACAAACACCCCAGTCGCCAACAACCAACTTGGCACGTTAAGACCAGATTCAATCCAGGAGGAAGGGACAAGGAGGATAACCAGCGCCAACAAAAGACCCGACAGAACCGAAAGCACCCAGAGTGTCCCCAAAGGAGGCATGGCACCAGGCGATAGCTGATCGCTCTCGGCAAAAAATTTTGAAGATGTAACACCCAAACCCATTGCAGCATACGCTGCCAACATAGATACAGTCATTTGAAAATAGCCGTATGCAGCAAATCCTGCAGTATCCAGCATTCGGGATAGGATAATTGATACCAAGACAAGGCTACCCCGCTCCAATAAATGCGCTGCCGCGCTCCATCCAGCATTTGTCAGCAATGTCTTCATGAACAAGGTTGACGGTAAAGTATGTTGACATAATCGCACAATACACGTTGGCGCTTGGAAGGGCATGATTCGTTCATCAAACATCCTTGCTGATGTTGATTGTCAATAATGGACACTAAAAAAGTGGAGACTCTCAGACTATTGTATTTTTTGAATTCAATTGCGTACTAAGCATAAATCTGGCAAGCAAGCTATCTGGCCATTTAGCTATTTAGCTGGCGAGCCTTCCAGTGTTATCTAAGTTTTGAGTTCTTAGTTTTGAGTTGTGCGTTGAAATGCATGTGGGCAAGCATTCAAGCTATCGAGCTGACAGGCTAACAAGCTCGCAGGCTGGTTGGCTTTGGAACAAACAATCAGATAAGCCGACCGAACACCATTCCGAGTTTCTCAAGGTAAGGAAGCCTGTCATGGAGAATGACATAAACCCTATCGCGGTCTATTCGAAGATAATCATGAACAAGAACATTTCGAAATGCCGCCATTCCATCAAGTTCGCGGAGAAGCTTCTTGGAAATAACCTTTTCATCAGCGAGAACCTGAAACACATCTGCATATGTATCAGGCTTACGGTAGCCTCTATCTGAGATAATGTGGTTTCCTATGTCGAGAAGGCATTCTATAGATAACTGTAGATAGCGTTCTGCTGTCGCATAGACAAAACATCAGCTTTGAATTTCTCCGCGTCATATTTCAGAATTGCCTTTAGGGTTTTTATGTATTCTCGAAGCCTTTCAAGCCGTGCCGCGATCAGTTCTGGCTTAACCAAAGTAAGTCCCTTCCTTGAGGTGCTGTCTCATATAGGACAATTGGGTATTCCTGAGATACTCCGTATCGAGATATTTCTGAAGCGACTCCATTTCAAAACCAATCCGATTTCGCTTGTTTTCTTTCACGACAACACCGTTTTTTATCACCTGATGAGTTAACAACGGTGTGGCTGAATTTAACACGATAAGGTCCACTTTCGGGGCGCCGATTGACTTTGAGATGTATTCAATGAGTCTCAATCGACATTGAAGCGGATCTATGCGGTCATCTAAAAATACAGCTATATCTATGTCGCTCAGCTTACCTATATTCCCTCGCACCTGCGAGCCAAAGAGATAGGCAAACTTTACTGTTTTCTCTGATGCCAATGCTTGTCTTAAAGCTTTTAAGATATTAATGTTCATGAAAGAAAGCGCTTCGTAGTATCCTTCTAAATTATATAGGCATGACAAAACACTGTCAAGCAAGCTGACTAGCTGGGAATATGATAATATTCCCGATACCATTCCACAAAGTGCTTGATGCCTTCTTTGATAGGGGTTGCGGGTTTGAAGCCCACGTCGTTTGTGAGGTCATCAACATCTGCGTAGGTTGCAGGCACATCTCCCGCCTGGATCGGCAGGAGGTTTTTCTTTGCTTTCTTCCCGAGGCACCTTTCTATGGTCTCGATGAACGTCATAAGTTCAACAGGGTTGTTATTGCCGATATTATATACCCTGTAAGGGGCATAGCTTGTTCCCGGATCCGGATCATCACCGCTCCACGATTTATTGGGCTTCGGTATCTTCTTCGCAACCCGAATCACGCCCTCGATGATGTCATCAATATAGGTAAAATCACGTTGCATCTTCCCACGGTTGAATACATCAATGGCCTTCCCCTCCAGAATAGCCCGTGTGAAGAGGAAAAGGGCCATATCAGGCCTGCCCCACGGTCCGTAGACGGTAAAAAACCGCAGGCCCGTGGTTGGGATCTTATAGAGGCTTGAATAGGTGTGGGCCATGAGTTCATTTGCCTTTTTCGTTGCCGCGTAAAGCGAGACCGGATGGTCAATGTTGTGATGAATGGAAAAGGGCATCTTTGTATTGGCTCCGTAAACCGAGCTCGATGAAGCATAGACGAGGTGCTTCACCTTGTTATGCCTGCAACCCTCAAGAATATTGATGAAACCAACAATGTTGCTATCGATGTATGCATAGGGGTTGGTAATGGAATACCTTACGCCTGCCTGGGCGGCAAGGTGGACGACGGTATCGAAGTCGACATGGCGCATGGAGCTTGGGGCATGGAGTTGACCGGAAAACAAATTCTCAATGGAGGCTCGGTTGGAGATGTCAATCTTGTGAAAGGTAAAATTGTCATATTTCTTTAATATTGCAAGGCGGGCCTTCTTGAGGTTGACATCATAGTAGGTATTCAGGTTGTCGATGCCAACAACATTTTTGCCTTCCGAGAGAAGCCTTTTGGAGAGGTGAAAACCAATAAAACCGGCTGCCCCTGTGACAAGTATCCTTCCTTTCATCGATTGCCCCCTTTTATGCGATTCCATTCCTTACCAAGTCCAGATTCTTTAACCTTATCCTCCAGGAGTTTGAAATCTATTTGATCTCCTGATACTGTCATCATACCTAAGATATCTCTCAGGTGCTTCTCGGAACCACCTTCACGAAAATACTCGAGTTTTTTCAGCATTACATATTCAATCGGGGCCAGCCAGAAGGTCTCTCCGAAAAGATCGACGGGTTTTCTGCGTTCCAATCCCCACAGATGTATCTTGTCCTGGCCTACCAGATAGATATCTGCCTTAAAACCTGTCTTATGATGGATAATGTTAAAGTGCCCTTTTGTTGTGCGTTGTGATTCAACCTGTATCGTTTCGAATGGAGGACAATAAAATTCCTCAATAGGAAAAAATTGAACGATTTTTTTGATATCCTGAACAGATATTTCCACCACTACATCAAGATCAAGCGTTAAACGCGGTTCTCCGTATATAATGCTTGCAGCTGCCCCTGTAACCATATAACGCAGTTCAGCTTTGTTTAAACGACTTGCCAAGACCCGAAACAGATCAAGTTGTTGCATGGAAAAAAATATCCCTGACTTTTTCTTCTATTTGTTCTTCAGTAAGAGATGGGTCAATTTGACGTAGCCATGCTTTCTTGGCTTCCCACGCACTCCAGTATAGGGTGTTAGCGATCTGAAGTTTTTCGGATGGAATCATTCCCTTCCATATTCTTATTTGTTCCGGGTGCAAATCATATTCTGTTTTTAGATGCGATTTATTTCGTTTTGCCATATTTCTAGTCTTGTTTGTTATGTTTCTTCATCCTGCTGATGGGGGAAGTATTTTAGGCACTATAAAATAGCTTGCTTTTCCCTTTCACCACATTTCTCGTGTCGATTATGGGAATGCCAAAGGATTTGAAGTTGAGATCCTTGTATTCATCGTGGGCTGTGGCGATGAGGATACAATCATAGTTGCCGTTGATCTTAACTGATTTCCTTCCTGCATACCGTGCGTATTCGCGGGTTTTTCGTATAACCGGGATGTAAGGATCGTTGTAGCTCACATGTGCGCCAAGTTCCTCAAGTTTCTCCATGAGTCGGTAAGATGGTGATTCACGGTCATCATCTACATTTGCCTTGTAGGCCAGGCCCAGGATTAATATCTTTGCCCCTTTTATTGGCTTTCCCACGTCATTTAAGGCCTTCATGACCTTAGACACCACGTAGTCCGGCATGCCCGTGTTAATTTCCCCGGCCAGTTCAATAAATTTTGTTGAAAATTCATATTCATGGGCCTTCCACGAGAGATAAAAGGGATCGAGAGGAATACAGTGGCCTCCAAGGCCAGGCCCAGGATAGAATGGCTGGAATCCGAATGGCTTGGTCTTCGCTGCTTCGATTACTTCCCAAACATTGATCCCCATGCGATCGAAAAGTATTTTGAGCTCGTTCACAAGGGCAATGTTTATGGACCGGTAGATGTTCTCCAGGAGTTTTGTCGCTTCCGCCACCTTTGTAGACGACACAGGGACTGTTTTAATCACAATTGTGTCATAGAGGGCTTTTGCCGCTTTCAGGCAACCCCTGGTATAACCGCCGACAACTTTCGGTACAGTTCTCAAACTGAAATCTTTATTTGCAGGATCCTCACGTTCTGGAGAAAAGGCAAGGTAAAAATCTTTTCCCGCCTTGAGCCCAGACCCTTCAAGGATTGCCTTCATATCCTCGTCTGTTGTTCCCGGATAAGTAGTTGATTCCAGGATGATAAGCTGACCTTTTCTCAAGTATTTAGTGATAGTCTTCGTGGTGCTAAAAACATAGGTCATGTCAGGTTCGCGGTTCTTGTTCAGAGGGGTTGGAACACAGATGAGGATACAATCCATGTTTTTCAGTTGAACGAAATCAGTTGTGGCAGAAAATGCACTCACAACTTTCTTCGACCCCTTGCCCTCTGCCCTCTGCCCTCTGCCCATGAGGGGTGAGATGTCGATGTGTTTGATGTAGCTCTTTCCTGCTTTAAGAAAATCGACCTTGTTCTTGTCGATGTCAAAACCTGTAACTGAAAAACCTTTTCTTACAAACTCAATAATGAGCGGTAGTCCCACATAGCCCAAGCCGATGACTCCAACCTTAGCGCTTCTGTTATCAATTTTTTTTACAAGATCCATGGAGCCTCCTTGATTATGTTCTTGAATGGAGAATATTCTTGCAAAAATGAGACCAAGCTACCGCCTCTGGTCATTGCTTAAGACCAGAAATTATTATTTTTATATACAACTCTTTTGATACAGTTCCGTTCATTGTCATTTTGGAACTGCGCTGTGTATCCTAACCGTAGCTTTTATTGAGTACGTTTATATCACTTACACATTGATTTTTCAAGGAAATGGGCCTGAGTGAAAGCCGTTTGAAAAAATGTTGACACAACCCGGTCTTCCTGTTAGCCTTTTAAAAATTCAGCGCAAGGAGGTTTTATGAGGTCAGACGGCAGGGTTGCAAGAGTAACTGAGATAGTAGCAGGTTCCCCAAAAAACTTTGACGATGCAGTACTTGTTGGATTCAAAAGGGCTGCACGAACCTTGCGGGGCATTACAGGATTGAAGGTTACGGATATGCGATGCAGAGTTGAAGATGGCAAGATCATCGAATACCGGGTAACCCTTGAGGTAATCTTTATCTTGGAGAGCTGATAAACAATCCAGCATTATCCGGACATCCCCGCAAATGCCAGAGTAGAAGCTTCAGATAATATATATATGTCCTTCTTGTCCTGCGGTGTAAAAGAAGAAACGGTAATATGCTGAGGACAAGAGGGACAATAAAACTTTTCGCGAATCGGACACCCTGAAATATAGAATAATACAAAGCAGCATGATGCTTCCGAATAAATTTATAAAGAGAAATGTTGTACTGAATCCTCCCCTTTATCCATTGCCTCCGCACAGTCTTTCCTTGAAGGTGAATCACCTTTACGTGAGGTAGAAAAACAACACTGGCGCCAATTTCCCTGGCCCTGACACACAAATCAGTCTCTTCGAGAAAGAAGAAAAAGCGTTCATCAAAACCACCGAGGTCATTGAGAAGTTTTCTCCGTACAACAATCGCTGCGCCAATAAGGGAGGGGACGTCAAAAAACGCAGAGGGACGAGGAACGAAGGACGAGGGACGAGGAGACCTTGAATCATTGCTAGGCGATTTGGTGGAATATTTGGCCGGGAAGAGAAGTTCAAGGAGGGAACGGGGAAAAATCTCAAAGAGAAGAGACGGGATATGGGCGTAAGAACGCTGTGGCCGCATATCTTCGTATACGAGCTGAGGGCCACAAATTCCTGCGGCAGGGTTTTCTTCCATAAACTGCACCATGGTCGCAACTTCCCCCTCTATGAGCATGGTGTCAGAATTCAGGAAAAAGATGTAATTTCCCTCGGCACACGTGATCCCTATATTCGCTGCTGCTGCAAATCCCTTGTTACGGTCGTTCTTTACCAGGAAAACCCACGGAAACTCCTTGTGTACAATGGCGTTCGAGCCGTCAGTTGAAAAATTGTCAATGATGATAACTTCTCTCAGAAAAGGCTTGAGGGAAGTGTCTGCTTCAATTGATTTAAGGAGGTTCCTAAGAAGATCTTTTGTGTTCCTGGTGATTATAACGACAGATAAAGTACGTTCGGAGTTCGGAGTTCGGAGTTCGGCGACCTTCATTACATTTGCTCACACGCCCAATAGCCTACCGTTCTACATTTACTTTCAGCTGTGAGCTTAGAGCTATTAGCTGTCTTTCCCATTGCCCATCGCCTATAATCTGCTCCTCTCACTTTTCGCTTTTTACTTTTTTGTCTATTACTTTTTCTTCTTCAAGGCTTTAAGGCTTTTTCCCTCAGTACTTGTGGGGCAGGCATAGTAGCACATACCGCATTTGATGCAGACCCCCTCATCGAGGCATATCTTCTTCTTTTCTTCGTCAAAATATGAACCAGGACAGTCAAAAGACTTTGTGCAGAGCTTGCAACCGGTACACTCCTCTACAAGACGGTCCATATCCCGGGTATCTTTATCCTTGATTTTTGAAAAGAGGAGACACTCTCTCCGGGCAATGATAACTGCGGGGCCTGCTGATTCTTTTTCAAGGTATTTATATGCTTCTTTTATTGTCTCCAGCATAAGGGGAATATCATAGGGATCAATGATTCGCAAAAACTCTATACCAAAGCCTTCTATGATGTTTTCTATTTTTATGGAGTATGTAGGTGTCCCATCTGCTGTGATGCCAGTCTGTGGTGTTGGTTGAAGCCCTGTCATGGCAGTGGTTGAATTATCCATGATGACAAGGATAAACCGTCTCTTTTTCAAGGCTCCATCATAGAGCGGAGCAAGACAGGCATGAAAAAATGTGGAATCACCAACTGAAGCAAGGATCGGCTTCAGCGTACCATCCTGTGAGAATGTCTCATAAAAACCAGAGGCAAATGTTACTCCGCTTCCCATATCATGGCAGGTATCCACAGCGCCCAGGGATGTTCCAAGGGTATAACATCCGATGTCACCAGGAAAGATGGCATCAGGAAATGCCGATTTCATTGCATAGAACGAGGCCCTGTGAGAGCAACCCGCGCAAAGCTTCGGAGGCCTTGGAGTGACTTTAACTTCTTTCAGGGCTGTTTCAATGGATGTGTCGGCATTGAATTCGGGCACTTTCATACCCTGTCCCTTTGCAACGCGTCCGACAATGGACCTTACGATATCATACGTCAATTCCCCTTCAACCGGAACATGGCCGCTTCTTCTGCCAAGGACTTTTGCTCCGTGATCCAGGATCGCTTCCAGTGCTACGTCGGTTTCCTCCAGAACCAAAACCTTTTCCTGGCGCTTGACAAACTGGAGTACCTCCGGGGCAAGCGGGAAAACTCTGGATACCTTATAGAGGCTGATTTGCTTCTCAAGACCTAATTCGCTGATGACATCCATCGTGATTGAGTAAGTCATTCCGGACGAAACAATCCCGAGTTTGCCTTTCCCTTTATATTTAAGTCCTTCATCCAATTCTACTTTTCTTGATCCAGGCTTAAAAAGCTCTATCGATTCCCGTGCATGGCTAACCCGGTGAGTTGATCGGAGAATAACAGCGGTCTTATGCTCGTAAGAATATTTCAGGGCATAATACGCAATATCGCCAGCCTCTTTGGGGGATGCAGGGTCAAAGACCGGGATGCCAAAATGAGCGGCGAGAAGACGGGTGTCTTGCTCAGTCTGCGACGATTGAGGTCCTGGGTCGTCACAGGAAACGATCACGAAACCGCCTTTTATGCTCTTAGCATAAGCGTGAAGAAAGGGAGGAAAAGCAACGTTCAAGCCAACCTGTTTCATCATGCAGGCAGCCTTTCTTCCGGCCATAGCGCCGCCAAAGGCCACTTCAAAGGCACACCGTTCATTGGTAGACCATTCAGTATGGATGTTTAGCTTCTCCCTTTTCTTGGATTCAACAATCCCGGGGAGGATCTCAGAGCTTGGTGTTCCCGGATAAGCTGCGGCAAGTTCAAGGCCAGCCTCTACAAGACCTCTTGCAATAGCAAAGTTTCCAATCATCACTTCTTTCATTTTCCCTACCTCATTGTGCATAAATTAAAGGTTTTTGCTGCCAGCTATGAGCTATGAGCTAACGCATATCCCGCCTGAAATACCTCAATATTTTTCTCCACAAGCTTCGCCTTTACTTTCTGCCTGATGGTCTCCTCGATTTTTTCAAAGGTAAAAATGCTGATCTTTAGGGCGGAAAAAAATCCCACCATGGCCATATTCGATGATTGTATCATCCCTTTCTTCATCGCTATAGCATCAGCATCCAAAAAGAAATATTTTATCTTGCGTTGTTTTAATAATCCCTCGATGTCAGTGCTAAATGACTTTTTTGAAGTGTTAATAAGCGTTGTTCCCCCGATCTTCAGAGAGGGAAGATTCCGATAGAACTCGCTCTCCTCAAAAGCAAGGAGGATATCGGCGCTTTCTCTCCCCACTAGAGGACTTTCAAAATCACCAACCTTTACGAGCGACACAACAGAGCCACCTCGCTGACTCATACCGTATTCGTCTGAGGCCATTGCCTTCAACCCTGCCTTGATGGCAGTCTCGATAAGAATCGTTGAAGCAAGCAAAACCCCCCTTCCACCAATCCCTGCGCAAACAATTTGTAAGTTCATAGCGTCACGCCCCTGAAAAAAGACATTTCTCACCGCAGATTGATACAGCTGTTCCACGGATAAAGACGGATGTTTTTGCTTTGACCGGATACGGGATAGACCGACATATCCGGTCAACCCCATGCGCTTCGAGCGCAATGAGCGGTTGAACTAAAACCCGACCAACAGGCGGTATGGCCATGTCCTGTATTGAAGGTTTATCACAATGCAGGACACGAGTAATCTTACATCTGCGTTCATCTGAAAAAAATCTGTGTTCATCCGTGTAAGAAAACTTATTTTGATTCATATGATACCCCTGCAAAAAAGCACTGTCAGTTCTTTTGCATCTTTAAAACGTCCGATCTCAGCAAAATTGTCAATATGGAATGTATTCTGGAATCCAAAGCCGCCAAGGATCTTTTTAATCTCTTCCTCTCTTTTATCTCCAAGAATCAGAAGCACATATGAAGAGGCATTATAAAGGGTATTCACAAAGGCAGGCATACCGGAATGAAAGAAGAAATCCTCAAAGGTGATGGCAAGAATCTTTCTTTCCGGCTCAGTTTTCTTTATACCGTGAGCCATGTTAATGGAAGAGGCAGGACCGAGCGTATCTCGTACTACATCAAAACCGTACATGGTCTCCGAGGGTTTTGACCTTTTTGGTGTGCTGCCCATTTTCGCAGATACAATTTTGGCTCTGTCATGAATCTGGAGCTCTATGGCTGGATAAGGACCTTCGGATATGAAGACTTCATCCGTCTGCGCAATAAAGCCATTAATCAGGTTTAGGGGCAGAGGATGAACCGTGGACACAAACAGTAAACTTGCATCATCGTCAAAAAATTCCAGGCCGGAATGCCTGTCAGTGATAATCCCGGTTTTACCCTTAATGGTTTTTACATTACCCTCGAAGGTCTCAAATTCCTCACGGATCTTTTCAATTTTTTCATTCAATGCCTTGTGGAGCTGAAAGCGGAACTTCGGCGTTGCAGCCCAACGGCCTGTATTCTTATTGAACACTGAATTATCAATTTTGAATTTTGAATTTTGAATTAAAGAACTTCCCTCTTCCCTCTTCCCTCTTCCCTCGGCTCCAGCTGCGGCATCCGCCGCCACCTGAACAATCACGGGAATCTCGTACTTCTCGGAAATCCCATAACCAAATGCTACAGCACGCTTAAAGTCCTCTTCGCTTTCCGTGACAATAACCGGCACTTTTGAAAAGAGACCGAGGGGCGTAATCTCCTCCTCGGTCTCTTTTATGCAAACGATGAGAAAGCCACCAATGACCCCTATATAAGCAGAACTCATCAAGGGGTCCATGGCCTCGTAGATACTCTCTGTAGAGAAGAGACATGCTGTTCTCTTCGAAGAATATGCTCCGGTGAGGGCGAGTTCAAATGCAATCTTTTCATTCAGACTGATCTCGCCATGAAACGATGGATACTCTGGCTCAATCCTCTTCAGCGTTGCAGCCACTGCCCTGTTTACTGTGTAAATGAGTCTTGCGCCATTCTCTGTAAGGGTTTTACAAATTTGATTGTACATAGAGTACCTCAAATAAAAGTTTTGAGTAAGTTCTTGGTTTTGAGTTCATATCAAAACCTTCAAACCATCTCATTTAAATATTTAACATCTTTTAAGATTGCAAACAAGTTGTTCTATATCCTCATCAGGCATCACACTATAACACCGTTGCCATCCAAACGATTACAGGTTGGAGATGTAGAGATGGATATGGCCGCACGTCTCGTGTTTCGTTCAGGAGAAAAAATCGATCTTACTGCCGTTGAATTCAACCTCCTAGAGGTCCTGTTAAGAAACGCAGGGGAGCTTGTGCCACGAGAGGAGTTGATTCAGACAGTTCTCGGCCGATCGCCCTATCCCTATGACCGCAGCGTTGATGTACATGTGAGCAAGCTGCGCAAGAAACTTGGTCACGAAGCATCAGGCATGGAGCGTATAAAGACGATACGGAGTGTGGGTTACCTATACACCGTTGCTCCTCAATCAGAAATGACTGTTTCACTGTAAATTATTTTTGGAAGACACCTTGCGAAAATCAGGCATTTTTATCAAAATATATCTCTGGTTCTGGCTTGCCACAGCACTTATTGTGGCAGCACAAAACGGTCTGGACAGACTTACCGAACGGAACCCCCCATTTGCTCATCATATACGGCAGACACTTGAAACAGCCCTGGCAGTCTATGGACAGACAGCATTGTATTTTCATGTGCGAGGAATCCATGCCGAGGCAGCTAAATTGGCTGAAGTCATAAAAAGCTCAACGGGAGTAAGCGTATATTTCGTTGATAGAACAAGCAAATATCGAGATAATCATTCTTTGCCAGAGGATGTACTTTCTGCTGCACGGCAGATTTATGAAGGTGGGGAAGCCGAATTCATTTTGTCAAAAGAGGAGGCATTGCTGGCTCGTTCTTTGACGGCCGAAGATGGGACTCGTTTTTCAATTGTTGGGCGCATACAGAACGGGGCCTTTGGTCCGCCCAAAACGCCTGGCCCGCCTGGTCGACTTGGCCCACCTCCCGGTCACAAACCTATTTTTCTGAATGCCTTTGGTCCGCCTCCGCCACCAGGACGAAGTCCTCTTTTTTTGGTAGCCAGACTCTTGGTCATACTGCTCATGTCGGGCGGGGTCTGTTATTTGCTCGCACGCTATTTCACAACGCCCGTGGTGACCCTTCGAGAGGCAACACGGAGGTTTGCCGGTGGCAACTTGTCGGTACGGATCGGCAAAGGTATCGGTAACCGTAAGGATGAACTCTCTGAACTTGCAACAGATTTTGATCATATGGCAGAGCGCATCAGCTCTCTTATGGCACAGCAGCGTCAACTTCTCAGAGATATTTCGCATGAACTCCGCTCGCCGCTGACACGACTCAATGTTGCCGTGGAACTCGCACGACGTCAGGCAGGAGATGATACCAAGCCAATTCTGGACAGAATTGAAACAGAAGCAAACGTATTGAATGGAATGATTGGTCAGGTGCTCACCATTGCCCGACTTGATAGTGAAACTGAGAACATTGAAATGACACCTGTAGATTTGAAGGAACTCATTACAGAGATAACAGAAGATGCAAATTTTGAAGCGCAAGCACGCAACTGTACCGTAGAGATTGTAGAAAGCACCCAGTGCACTGTGTCAGGCAATAAAGAACTTCTTCGCCGAGCTATTGAGAATGTTATTCGTAACGCAGCTGTTTACACGCATGAAAATACAAAGGTTGCAATCAGTCTACGGCATACAATACACGACTCGACATCTTATGCTGAAGTCGCTGTCTGTGATCACGGCCCTGGCGTACCGGAGTCAGATCTGCCTAACCTGTTCAGACCGTTCTATCGTGTCTCGAATGCCCGTGAACGACAGACAGGGGGAACGGGGCTTGGCCTTGCCATTACGAAACGGGCAGTGAGCCTTCACAATGGCACGGTAACTGTTGCAAACGTTCAAGGTGGCGGGCTTATTGTCGAAATACTTCTGCCCTTGCTGAAAGTGATAAGGCGGGAAAAAAGTGAAAAGTAAGAAATTCATAACTGGCAGGCATTCAGGCGCTCTATCACTCTGACTCGAACTTGTATCCGACGCTGTAGACCGATTGTATAAACTTCGCCTCCGGGTCTAAGGTTTCAATCTTCCTCCGCAACTTCTTGATGTGGCTGTCGATGGTACGATCACTGACATTGCGCTCGTCCGGGTAGATCTTGTTCATAAGCTGTTGGCGTCCATAAATGCGGCCCGGATTGTCAACCAGAAATTGAAGCAACTTGAACTCCACAGCGGTAAGCTCCAGATCATGGCCGTTGAGAATTGCCTTGTAACCATATTCATCGAGAATAAGACCGCGAGCCTGAATAGTCTGTCCGTCGTGCGTCCTCCGAAGAACAGCCTTGACCCGCGCTACAACTTCGCGAGGGCTAAAGGGCTTGCAGATGTAGTCATCCGCCCCAAGTTCGAGACCCAGGAGCCGGTCGATTTCTTCAATCCGGGCAGTTACCATGATGATCGGAACGCGGGAGAATGTCCTGATATCCTTGCAAACCTCCATGCCGTTACGTCCCGGAAGCATCAGATCCAGAAGGATTAAATCGGGTTTATGTTCCCTGACATATGGTACCACTTCACTACCGTTGTCCAGACAAACCGGTTCGAATCCGGACACCTTCAAATAATCGGCAAGCAGACTTGCCAGTTTTTGTTCATCCTCAACAACGAGAACATTCCCACTCATGATCGCCTCCCGACAACCGGTATGGTGACCGTGATCATAACCCCACCCAGAGTGGATGGGTAGGCGGTAATGGTTCCATCGTGGGCCTCAGCAATGTTTTTACAGATCGCAAGCCCAAGGCCAGCTCCACCTGATGTCCTTTTTCGGGAATGTTCTGAACGATATAGTCTATCGAAAAGTCTCTCTAATTCGTCTGGGGAGACTCCCGGTGAGGAGTCTTGGAAATCAATCAAAGCCTGGTCGTCGCGATATGCCAGCCGAATAGAAAGTTCACCTTCCCTATCCGTATACTTCAAAGAATTATCGAGGAGATTCGAAAAGAGTTGGTGCAAGCGCTCTTTATCTGCGAACACGGTTACGTCAAGTCTTTTTTGAATGTCTGTGTTGAGCCTGATATGCTTACGGGCAAATTCTGCCTTATAGGATTCTATAGAATCTTTCAATATTTCGGCCAGATCGATATCCTCCTTCCGGTACGTTAGTGCACCGATATCGGACAGAGAAAGCTGATAGAGGTCCTCCAGAAGGCGGTTCAAGCGTAGCGTCTCCCCATGGAGAGAGCCTATTGCCTCAGAGGTAATGGGACGAACTCCATCCAGAAGCGCCTCAATCTCGCCCCGCAACACAGCAACGGGGGTCCGCAGCTCATGAGAAATATCGGCAATCCACTGGCGCTGCTCCTTTTCGTGCTTCTCCAGGGTCAGCGCCATGTTGTTGAAGTCGCGGGCAAGCCGCCCCAGTTCATCTGATGACAGAATTGGAACTCGTGTTGCGTATCTCCCAGAGGCAATATCGTGGGTTGCTCCGGCCATTGCCTTTATTGGCTTCACAAGACGCCTTGCAAGGGGAAGAGAGATGAAAATCACCGCAATCACCATACATGCAGCAGCTAGGGCAAGGGCAAGCTTCTGCCGGCTGAGAAAACGTACCTGCATGGGATGAAGAAAACGCTTGGGAGACAAAAGACCGACATAGCCTACGGTCAAGCCTTGGTATATAATAGGTCTGAAATGTGCCTCCTCGCCCTCTTTGAGGAAACCAAATACCGGTTTTCTTTCAGCATCTAAAATTACAAGTGGCCCGCCAGACCTCGTTGTCGCCTTCAACGGTGTAGTGGTGGGATGCTTACTATCTCCCCCTTGCCCTGGCTCCTGTGCCTTACCAGATACACCCTCACTTTCGGGTGGAATGCTCAGAAAGCGTCCTATCCACGAATCCGGACGATCCCTCAGAAAATCCCAGTTTCTGTGCTCAGCATAGGCCTGTTCCAGGCTTCCAGCCATCTGCACCAACCTTCCCTGATCCAGCGTGCTGAGGTACTGGTAAAATCCCCGGTCAATACTCCACCACATAATCAAGAAAAGGAGCAGGATCGCCAGACTTGTAGCGGTCAGAATGGAAAGAAACAGACGATAGGTAATGCTGATTTTCATTGTAATCGCAAGCCTTCTTAATTCAATAGTATTCGTATTATAACGTATCGTCAAGAAAAAGTTGGCATCCTGAGAAATTTCCTTATTTCTTCCATATTCCTTCCATGTTTGCCGTTTATACTATTTTCATGAAAACAGAAGAACGATTCAGCACGGAGGTCCAAATGCTTCGAATCACATTGAAAAAAACCTTTGGAGATCGGGCAAAATCTCTCGGCATCGCTGGAGTAATCCTGTTGATGCTGGCGGGATGTGCTACCATGGGACCCCACTATGTACCACCAGCTACATCACTGAATCCCACTTGGAACAGCGAGCTCAAGGGAGGTTTGACTGTTGAAAAAACAAGTCTCCAGTCCCTTGCTTTGTGGTGGACCACACTCAACGATTCTGAACTATCCTTACTTATCGATCGTGCTGTTGCCGGGAACCTCGATCTGAAGAAAGCCAGGGCGCGGGTTCGAGAAGCACGAGCCCAGAGAGGAATAACCAAGGCTGGCTTATTCCCCACCCTTGATATCACAGGTTCCGCCACATGGATGCGAACCGATAAGGATACTGGCGCGGGTAGGTCCAGTGAGCTTTATTCTGCGAGCTTTGATGCAGGCTGGGAGCTGGATATCTTCGGGGGTGTCCGTAGATCGGTAGAAGCAGCGGAAGCAGATCTCCAGGCAAGCCAGGAGGATTTGTACGACGTCCTCGTCTCTCTCCTTGCAGAAGTGGCACTGAACTATGTAGAGGTGAGGACCCGCCAGGCTCAAATTGCAGCTACAGAAGCAAACCTGACATCTCAAAGTGAAACATTTCAATTAGCAACCTGGCGGCAACAGGCAGGCCTCAGCGATGACCTTGCTGTTCAGCAGGCCCGATACAATCTTGAGAACACCAAATCCCTGATACCAACTTTGCGTGCCAACCTGGAAGAGGCGTTGAACCGCATAGCAGTACTTTTAGGAGAGCAGCCCGGTAAGGTTCATGCGGAGCTGAAAAAGGAGTCGCCTATACCGGAGACACCCCTGAAGGTTGCAGTCGGTGTGCCTGCTGAAGCCATACGACATCGGCCAGACGTGCGTCGGGCAGAGCGTGAACTGGCTGCCCAGACTGCCCGAGTTGGTGTTGCCACTGCAGACCTTTACCCCAAGTTCACGTTCAGTGGTTCCATAGGCCTTGAAACGTTGGCATTGGGCAATCTTTCTTCCGGTATATCAACCTTACTGGGCATTCCTCGTGTTACATGGCCCATTTTCAGCGGAGGATCTATTCGTCAAAGGATTGAGGTGCAATCGGCCCTCCAGGAGCAGTCCCTGATCAAGTACGAGGCAACAGTCCTTAATGCCATTGAGGAAGTTGAAAATGTTATCACAACCTATGCAGAGCAACAGGTAAGGAGAGATTCTTTGCGCTTCGCTGAGGAGGCGGCTCGTCAGGCCGCTGCTTTGGCACAAAACAAATATGAGGCTGGACTGACCGATTTCACCGGGGTCCTGGAAGCCCAACGTTCGCTCCTGTCTTTTCAGGAGCAATTAGCCCAAAGCGAAGGAGCTGTAGCTTCCAACCTGATTAAGCTTTACAAAGCCCTTGGTGGAGGATGGGAATCACTTGCCGGGAACGAAGAAGCTAGCTACAAAGGGAGAAAAGAATAATGGAGTCGAATATTGATCAAAAATCGGATATCGAAAAAACCCTGAAGATTGGGCAGCCCGGGCAAAACATCAAGAAGTTGAAACTATGGCTTCTTATTGGTCTTGCGCTAATTGTCATGGCAGTCATAGCGATAATTTTCATAACACAAGGCAAATCCACATCAACTCAATACCAAACTGAAGAGATTCGTCGTGGAGACCTCACTGTCATTGTCACTGCTACCGGCACCTTGCAGCCTACAAACGACGTTGAGGTGGGAAGTGAGTTGTCAGGAACCATTAAGACCGTCGAAGTGAATTACAACAGCAAGGTAAAAGTCGGGCAAGTCCTGGCCAGATTAGACACCACAAAGTTAGAGGCGCAGTTGACGCAATCAAGGGCTGCACTGGAATCGGCAAAGGCAAAGGTATTGCAGGCAGAGGCAACCGTTACGGAAACCAAAGCTAAGCTCTCCCAGTTTCATAAAGTTCGGGAGTTAAGCAACAGCAGGGTTCCTTCTCAATCGGAAATGGATTCGGCAGAGGCGGCCTTCCAGCGGGCAAAAGCAGACTTAGCCAGTGCTTTCTCCGCGGTCTCACAGGCCGAGGCAACCGTCAAGGCCAACGAAACGGACCTTTCAAAATCAGTCATCAAGTCACCTATTAACGGCATCGTTCTGACACGTGCCATAGAACCCGGTCAGACTGTTGCCGCAACCATGACAACCCCGATACTCTTTACCCTTGCTGAGGACCTCACTCAAATGGAGCTGCATGTGAATGTAGACGAGGCCGATGTGGGCAAAGTTCAGGAAGGCCAGAAGGCCACGTTCACTGTCGCTGCCTATCCGAACCGTACTTTTGACGCACATATCATACAAACCCGATTCGGATCATCGACAACTTCCGGGGTAGTAACCTACGAAACAGTCCTCAAAGTAAATAATACTGATCTGGCCCTACGCCCGGGCATGACGGCCACCGCAGACATCACGGTTAAAAAGATTGAAAACGCCGTTTTGGTGCCCGGCTCGGCCTTGCGCTTCACACCATCAGTAGAGCAAGAGGCAAAACCCTCCGGAGGGCTTGTAGGGGCGCTCCTTCCCCGTCCACCAAGAGCAGGCTCCCAACAGTCCGAACAACAGGTAAACAACAAGAAAGAACAACAAATCTGGATATTGAAGGACAAGAAGCCCTCACCTGTGTTCATAACAGTCGGTTCTACAAACGGGGGTTTCACTGAAGCTGTGGCCGGCGATATCCAGCCGGGCATGGCAGTGATAGTCGACATAACAGCGGGGGCCGAGTGAAAGCAGACAACGGAAACCATGTGGATAGAGAGGCTGACCAGCACCTCATCGAACTTAGAGAGGTGACCAAAATTTACGGTGAAGGCCAGGGGGCCATGCAGGCCTTGGGCGGCATTGATCTTCGAATCGAAGAAGGAGAGTTTGTGGCCATAATGGGTCCAAGCGGATCAGGCAAGTCTACCTGCATGAATATCCTTGGCTGCCTGGACATGCCTACCTCCGGCATTTACGCTTTCAAAGGAATTGATATTGGCAAGCTTACCCGCAATCAACGAGCCCTGCTTCGGCGGCATTACCATGGTTTTGTATTTCAGGGATTTAACCTTCTGAATCGTACATCGGCCCTTGAGAATGTGGAATTACCTTTGATTTATCGTGGCATGTCCTCAAAGGAGAGACATGGGCATGCCCTTCGTGCCCTGGAAATGGTGGGGCTCAAGGGATGGGAATCCCATACGCCGGGTGAACTTTCAGGAGGTCAACAACAAAGGGTCGCCATTGCACGAGCTATCGTGACAGAACCATCGGTATTATTTGCCGACGAACCGACAGGCAACCTTGATACGGCGCGTAGCCGTGAGATTATGGAATTGCTCACAGGTTTGAACCATGACCAGGGGATCACCGTCGTCATGGTCACCCATGAACCTGATATGGCTTCATACGCAAAGCGCATGGTCCATTTTCGGGACGGTCTCGTTGCATCGGACAAAGTAAACGGGAGGACGCAATAATGTTCTGGAATACTATTTTACTGGCTCTGAGGGAAATCAAGCGCAATGTCCTGCGATCGTTCCTCACCATCCTGGGAATCGTGATCGGCGTCGGGGCTGTCATCGTCATGGTGACAATCGGCGGCGGTGCGACACTTCAGGTCAAGCAGCAGATCGCAAGCATGGGCAGCAACCTCCTTATGGTCACCCCTGGGAAGAGGCTTGGTCCCGGGCAAAGTTCCAGCAATATTCCATTCAAAGAGGCAGATGCCGAGGCCATCATCAGGGAAGTCAGCTCCGTTACCGCTGTTGCTCCTGTTGCATCCAAATCCATCAAGGCCATCTTCGCAGATCAAAACTGGACAACCCAGGTGACGGGGAGTAATAACCAGTATTTTACCGTAACAAACAGGTCTGTCAAAGCAGGCCGCCCCTTCAGTGAAAGCGAACAGAGGGCTGGCGCGGCAGTCTGCATCATCGGAGAAACAGCCCAGAGCAAGCTTTTCGGAAGGCAGACAAAACCATTGGGCGAGAAAATTCGTTTGGAAAAACTCTCCTGCGAAATTATAGGGGTTTTGAAAGCAAAGGGCCAGAGTACCATGGGCACGGACCAGGACGATGTTGTTGTGATCCCTCTGCGCACCCTTCAGCGGCGTATTGCAGGCAATCAAGATGTTGGAATGATCCAGCTCTCCGTCAGGGAAGACGCCTCCACCGAGAAAGCCCAGAGGGATATTGCACGCTTGATGCGGGAACGACGTCATCTCGGACCAAGCGATGATGATAACTTCAATGTCATGGATATGAAGGAAATTGCCACCATGCTCACCGGAACCACACAACTGCTCACAACATTGCTGAGCGCTGTGGCCGCAGTAAGCCTCCTGGTAGGCGGTATCGGCATTATGAACATCATGCTTGTGTCGGTCACAGAGCGCACCCGCGAGATTGGCGTCAGACTCGCCATCGGCGCTATCGAGCGCGAGGTCCTCATGCAGTTTCTTGTTGAAGCGGTGGTGCTCTCTTCATTCGGTGGAGTGATCGGCATTGTGCTGGCCCTCTCCGCGTCTGTCTGGATAGCAAATATACTGCGGGTACCTTTTGTCTTTAACGGCACTATTGTCTTTGTGGCATTCCTGTTCTCCGCAGCAGTGGGGGTGATTTTCGGTTACTTCCCGGCCCTCAAGGCTGCCCGGCTTGATCCGATCGAGGCGCTGCGCCATGAGTAATGTTTTTTCATTGCGAGGAGCATAGGCGACGCGGCAATTTCAAAGACAGATTGTTATGCTTTATTCGGAATTGAACTCTCAGTTTTCTTTGTAAAGAATTGCACATGAAGAAATGGCTGCTTGGATTTGTTGTTATTCTAATGCTTGCCCTGGCAACAGTTGTATTTGCCATGGTCCCGGAATATGATATGGGTGGGTCAACCCTTGGTGGGCCAGGCTTTGCAGGTCCTGCTTTATTTGGCCCAAGACCCGAGATGCATGGAATGCTTCACGGCAAACCAGGTCCCCACCCTCACGAAGGAATTGGGCCGTTCAAAGACCTTGGGCTCACAAAAGAACAGGTAAAGCAACTAAAAGCCATAAATGATCGTACGATTCAAGAAACGAGAAACCTGAGATATGAACTTTCGATAAAGCACATTGAGATGCAGAAATTGTTCTCTGATCCCAGGGCAGATGAGGCCAAGCTTCTCGCTAAGCAAAAAGAACTAAGTGCATTTCGACAAAGATTGATGGATACTATGGATCAGAAATTGATCGAGGGAAGAAAACTTCTGACACCCGATCAGATTCAGAAGCTCGACCGGATGGCTCCACCACCTGAAATAGGACACTAATAAGCCAGGTTCAAGGGTTTGAGGGGCCAAGAGGTCGAGGAAAAGAAGTTAAGGCGAAAACAATCAGACATTATACCTGTGGCAGACACGTACCATGCTCGAGAGAAACCCATGAAAGCCAGGAGATTGCTCATCCCACACGGCCTCTTGCCATCTTTTCACGATGGCGCTGCCTACCACAAAACCATCAGCGTAGGAATAAAACCTCTCCACAACGTCTGGCTTTGAAATACCAAACCCCAGAACGAGGGGAATCGGTATCTCCCCTCGTATTTCTGTCATCTTTTCACTGATCTCATCAGGTAATTCCCCTCGTTCCCCGGTAACACCCGTTACCGATACAAAATAGATAAATCCATCCGCTACTTTCTTTACTACTTGGATTCTTTCCCTATCAGAAACAGGAGTAAGAAGAAAGATCGACAGTAAATCATATTTTTTCAGAATATCCCTAAATTCTCCTGCCTCTTCTGGGGGAAGATCAACCGTTAAGACCCCATCAACACCTGCACTCCTGGCATCACAGGAGAACGCTTCAAGCCCATATGCATAAAACGGATTGTAATACCCCATAAGGATAATAGGGGTTTCATAACGAGTTCGGAACTCCCGGATTATTTCAAGAATTTTCCTTACAGTTGTGCCTCCTTCAAGAGCCCTCTCCATGGCTTTCTGAATAACCGGCCCATCTGCCATAGGGTCTGAAAAAGGTACGCCGAGTTCAATGATATCCGCACCCTGGCTTGCAAGGAAGGCAAGCATGTGCGCTGTCTTTTCAATAGTAGGATCTCCAGCCGCTATATAAGGTATAAAGGCCTTCGTTTTCTTCCGCTCGCAAGCATAAAAAGCTTCAGATATTCGGTTCATTTTTTTTCACCATTTCCCTAACGTGCATTACATCCTTGTCTCCTCTTCCTGAAAGATTGACCAGTATGATTTTACTCCTCAGTTGCCATGCGTGTTTGACCACGTAGGCGAGGGCATGACTGCTCTCCAGTGCTGGGATAATCCCCTCCTCCTTCGAGAGAAGAAAAAAAGCATCCAGGACTTCATCATCGAGGACATATGAATATTTCACCCTCCCAATCTCCTTGAGAAAGCTGTGCTCAGGACCAACGGTCGCATAATCAAGACCCGCAGACACAGAGTATGTATCCATGATCTGACCGTCGTCGCTTTGCAGGACATAGCTCTTCGCACCCTGGAAGACGCCGACCTTTCCTGCGACAAACCGAGCTGCATGTTTCCCCGTTTCGATACCGAGCCCACCCGCTTCAACACCGATCAATTTTACAGAATCTTCTTTGAGGAAAGGATAAAAGATTCCCATGGCATTACTCCCGCCACCTACACATGCAACAACCGCGTCAGGCAACCTCCTTTCCTTCTGCCGAATCTGACGGATAGCCTCTTTGCCTATTACTGAGACAAATTCCTTCACCATAGACGGGTACGGGTGGGGTCCGAAAACCGTCCCAAGGACATAATGGGTTGTCTTCACATTGGTAACCCAATCTCTCAATGCTTCATTGATGGCATCCTTGAGGGTTTTGCTTCCATTATCGACGCCTACCACTTCCGCACCAAGCATCTCCATTCGGAACACATTAAGGGCCTGCCTCTTCACATCGTCCGACCCCATATACACCCTGCACTTCAGGCCCAGTAATGCACAGGCCGTAGCAGTAGCAACGCCGTGCTGACCTGCACCGGTCTCGGCAATAATCCTTTCCTTGCCCATTCTTTTTGCAAGAAGCACCTGTCCTAAGGCGTTATTAATCTTGTGGGCGCCGGTATGACAGAGGTCTTCTCTCTTCAGATAAAGTTTTAATCCTAGTTTTTCCGAAATATTTCCCGCATACGTAAGGGGCGTAGGTCTGCCGACATATTCCTTCAGATAGGAGATTAAGTTCTTCCGAAAGTCTTTGCTTCTAACATACTTAAAAAAACCTGACTTGAGATCGCTGAGTGCCGGCATAAGCGTTTCAGGGACATAACTTCCGCCAAAACTTCCGAAATAGCCTTTTTCATCATTCTTCATCTATCTTTCACCTGTGAATTCTTCTAAATAGGGCATGCATTTTGTCGTGATCCTTCACGCCGGGAGATTTTTCTACACCGGAGGCAAGGTCTATCGCATAGGGCTTGAGGGCAAGAGCCTCATCAATATTCTCTGCCGAGATTCCCCCGGCCAGGATATAGGGCCTGCCAAAATTCTCAAGAAGGTGCCAGTCGAATCTTTTTCCCGTCCCACCATACCCGTTATCTGCACCACTATCCAGAAGAGGAAATGAAGGAGATCTCCTCGCCTTTTCAATATCCTTTTCATTGCGTATCCGATATGCCACGATCGATATGCCATCCGGCAGTAGACTTCCATGGTTACTGTCCCCGGGGAGTTGCACCTTGTCAAGTAAGCAGAACTCCCTTACCGCAAGAACCTCTTTGATGGTTTCATTTACAAAAACACCAACCTTTACAATAAAAGGGGGCAGTTTTTCCGCAATCCGCCGGGCCTCTGCGTGTGGGATATATCGCTTGCTCCCCTTGTAAAAGATAAACCCGACAGCATTGGCCCCCAGATCCGCAGCAGCATAGGCATCCTTTAGATTTGTTATGCCGCATATCTTGACTCTTACCGTCATGAATATCCCCGAAGCTCTCTCAGCTTTTTAACCGGGTCTCGGGACATTACCAAAGATGATCCGATGAGAAAGCCTGATGCCCCCTTTTCCACAATAGCGGTTATATCTTTTGCTTTTTCAATTCCACTCTCAATGATGACAGGCAGGTCGTCCGGTATCTCATCGAGCATTTTTGATGCTGTCGCAAGATCAACGGTTAAAGTATCAAGGTTTCTGTTGTTGATGCCGAGGAGAAAGCCATCCAGATCCGATATCTTCTCGAAAGTTTCCATATTATGAACCTCGAGAAGTACATCAAGATCAATTGCCCGAGCTATACTAAGAAACTTTTCTATCTCATCCCGTTTCAGTATCTCCCCAATGAGAAGAATGGCATCAGCACCATACGCCTTACTTTCATATAATTCCCAGGCATCAACAATGAAGTCCTTCCTCAGAACTGCCAGGCAGGTTGCATCCTTCACACGGGGAATGAAGCCGAGGGAACCATTGAAGTGCTTTTCCTCGGTAATGACTGAGATGGCCGATGCGCCTCCTTCCTCATATTTCCACGCTAATTCAGACACATTGATATTTTTCTTGAGTATTCCCCGTGATGGAGATACTTTCTTGATCTCAGCAATAATCTTCACATCTCCTTGAGCCTTCTTCTTAAAAACATCACAAAAAGGCCTCTTCTTTTGTCTCTTTGACATCGCCGAAAGTTTTTCTAAAGAGATGTTCTCCTTTTTTTCGTTCACAAGGGTTCGCTTCTCTTCCGCAATCGTCTGAAGAAACGTCATGACTTGCACGCCTCCACAAGTTCTTCCAGTTTCCTTATGGCTGCTCCTGAATCTATCACATCCCGGGCATAGGCTACGCCTTCTCTGATGCCCTGGGAGATCCCGGATACATAGAATGCTGCTCCTGCATTGATCAGGACTGCTGCCCTCTTGGCGCCGTTTTTTGCCCCTGATAGTATGCCCTTTAGGATCTCTGCGTTCTTCCCGGCATCACCGCCTTCAAGGTCAGCCACGGTATAGAGCTGAAGTCCGAAATACTTTGGATTTATGTCGTAACTATATATCCCTCCGTTTCTTATCTCCGTCACCTTTGTATCTGTTGTGACGGATATCTCATCCATCCCATCAAGACCGTGGACGATCATAGCCCTTTCGGTACCTAACTTTGCGAGCACCCGGGCAAAAACCTCACAGAATTCTTCTTTATAGACTCCGAGGAGTAAATGGGTAGCTGAAGCAGGGTTCGTGAGGGGACCAAGGATGTTGAAGATTGTCCTGATCCCGATCTCTCTTCTTGGACCAACAGCGTGTTTCATTGAAGCATGGAAGACAGGGGCAAAGAGGAATCCTATGCCCACGTCTTCGATGTGCCTCGCAACCGACTCAGGAGATGCTGCGATGTTTATACCAAGCGCCTCAAGCACATCAGCGCTCCCGCAATTGCTTGATATGGATCGATTCCCATGTTTCGCAACGGTAATCCCTCCTGCTGCCACCACAAACGCTGCTGCCGTGGAGATGTTAAATGTTTTCATTGCATCGCCGCCGGTACCCACGATATCCATGACAACCTCATCCCTTGTCAGACCATTATCTCCATTTTTCCTCTGGGAGTTAATTTTCACCGCTTTATTTCTCATCACCTTCACCGCCCCAACGATTTCGTTAACGGTTTCTCCTTTAATGCGTAATGCTGTTATGAAGGCAGCAATCTGCGCGGGTGTTGCCTCTCCGTTCATGATATATTCCATCACCCCAACCATCTCATCCTCTGTGAGATCTATAAGGTTAACGATTCTGTCAATAGCTTCTTTAATATTCATTGTGCCTCCTTTTTGTTCAAATACAGTCAAGAAAATTTCGTAATATTTCTTTTCCTGCCCAGGTCAGGATAGACTCAGGATGGAATTGAACGCCTTCAAGGGCATGCCTTGTGTGGCGTATGCCCATGATTTCGCCGTCTTCTGTCCATGCAGAGACTTCGAGTTCTTCGCTGAGGCTCTCCCGTAAGACTGCTAAAGAGTGATAGCGGGTTGCGACGAATGGATTTTCAATATTCTTAAAGAGAGTTTTGCCGTCGTGGTATATGAGCGAAGTTTTCCCGTGCATCAGTGTTTTAGCTCTCACTATCGCACTTCCGAAAGCATACCCTATGGATTGATGACCAAGACACACGCCAAGGATAGGAACCTTCCCGGCAAAATACCGAATTGCATCGACAGATACACCCGCTTCCTTCGGAGTGCATGGTCCGGGTGATACGACTATTCCTCGGGGAGAACGTCGCTCGATCTCTGTCAAACTAACCGCATTGTTTCGAAAGACCTCGGTCTCTTCTCCCAGTTCTCCAAAATACTGGACAAGATTGTACGTAAACGAGTCATAGTTGTCGATCATAAGCAGCATATCACTCAATAATCTCCTTTAGTTCCATAATGGATTTTACCAATGCCTGAGACTTGTGGATCGTTTCCATGTATTCCTTGTCAGGTACAGAATCAGCAACGATACCAGCACCGGCCTGTATATAAACAGTGTCTTCCTTCTTGAAAAACGTCCGAATAGTAATACAGAAGTCCATATTGCCATCATAGGCAAAGTAGCCGACGCAGCCTGCGTAGGGCCCCCGTCTCTCTTTTTCCAACTCCTCTATGATCTCCATAGCCCGCACCTTGGGAGCGCCTGAAACAGTCCCTGCCGGGAAAGTGGCTTGAAACACATCAAAGGCATCCATGCCATCTCTTATTCTTCCCTTTACGGTGGATACGATATGTATGACGTGGGAATATTTTTCAACGGACATAAAATCCGGGAGTGTAACCGATCCGATTTCAGCAACCCTCCCTACATCGTTTCGCCCGAGGTCAACAAGCATGGTGTGTTCAGCCAGTTCTTTTTCGTCCGAGAGAAGTTCCCTGGCGAGGAGTTCATCTTCGTCATGGTCTTTTCCTCTTCTTTTAGTGCCTGCTATGGGTCGTACCTCAATCTCCCCGTTCTCCAGTTTCACCAGCGTCTCAGGGGAAGAGCCAATGAGGCTGTAATCATCATAATCGAGAAGAAACATGTAAGGCGAAGGATTGACCACTCGTAACGCCCTGTACAGACTAACTTCGTCGCTGTTTGTTTCGAGAGAGAATCGTTGCGAGAGAACAACCTGTATTATGTCGCCGGCAGCAATGTACTCCTTTGCCTGCACGACGATCTCTTCGAACTCTTTCTGAGTGGTATTGCTTTTCATGGTCCCCACAAAAGGTCTAGTGTCCCAATCGTAGGTTATAGGGGAGCGAACCATGTCCTGCAGCTCATCGAGGGCATGTTCAAGTCTTTCTTCGTTTCGTTGCGAACCTTCACCACGGAATACCGGCTTAAAAACAAGGAGGGTCATCTTCCTCGTGTAGTTATCAAATACAACGACTTTCTTCGGGAAGATGAAATACATATCAAAAATATCAAGGGTGTGTTTCGCTACGTCGGGGATCTTTTCAAAAAATCTCACTGTGTCGTATCCTACATAACCGACTGCGCCAGCCCAGGATGCACTGGTCCACTGGAAATTGAGGTCTCTGCATTTATTCATCAACTCCTTCAATACCAGGAAAGGGTTCGGCGCATCAAATTCATCTTCTATGAGACCATGTAAGGCAACCCTGCAATCAATACTCGTGAATATGAGAAAAGGGTCAAACCCGATAAAGGAAAACCTGCCCAGGCGCTCCTTTGCCTCAACACTTTCGAGGAGGAACGATGGTGATGAAGGATAGAAATGTTTTAGTTTTACATAACATGAGAGAGGAGTATCAAGGTCTGCCAGAATTTGACGGGATGAAGAGATGATATCATCTGCCCCGACCTTTTGCAGAAAATCATGAAATCCCATTGTTGTTTCGATCATCTCTGTTCTCTTTTCATGGTAAATTGTCCCGTAACCTGTTGAGGAACTTTTCCAGTTCCTCGTAATCCCGCCCTTTGATGATATGCTTCAAATGTTCCAGGCGCGCTGTTATCTGTTCTACTTGTGCCACCGAATAGCAGTTAAACAGTATCTCTGCCAAGAGTTGGTCGTCTTCCGATAGAAGCCCTCTTGCCACAGACCTGTGCCGGGCAAAGGTAGTGCCGGGCACGGCTTTTCCGTTAACACATGCTGCAAAAGCCATGGAAGAGACAAAGGGGAGTGTAAGGGAATACGCCATCATCTCATCATGTTTTGCGAAGTCACTCCAAAAAATACGGACTCCTAACGCTTCAAACAGTCTTGTAAAGAATTGTGCGCCCTCCCGGTCGGACTCATTCATAATGATCACTGCTTCTTCGCTCAGGTAAGCCATGTCGGCGAAGGTTGGGCCGAACATGGGATGGAGGGATACGAACCTGAACGGAGATGTTCTGTAATATTCCTCCATTCCTGCCTTGATTGAGGTGATATCGCAGAGGATACAGTCCGGCGAAAGGTACTGCGCTACCTGTTCAAACCCTGTTGTAGTGTGCTGAAGACTTACAGCATTGATGAGAAGTTCAGGGTTAAACTGTCCGATGTGTTCTAGCTCCGTCAGCACCCCTACGCCTTCAAGGTTGTGCCATTTTGCTGGGTTTGTATCATAGACTGCAGTTTCATTGTCGGCTGAAACAGTCCTTGCGAACCACGAACCCATCTTTCCTGTACCTAAAACGGCAATTCTCATGCTGCTTCCCTCCTCCAGGATTGGTAACAGCCAAGAGACTTAAAGTTGAGCGCTTTCTCTTCCAGTGATTTCATGGCATCTATCACCCTTTCGTCTGTATCTGAGCCTTCAAAGTCAGAGAAGAACACGTAATTGCCCAGCTCTGTTCTTGCCGGTCGCGACTCTATTCGTGTAAGGTTTATCCCTCTGTCAGAAAATATTTTCAAAACTGAAAAGAGAGCGCCTGCTTCGTGTTTGAGCGAAAACAGCACGGAGCATTTATCTCCGTTTTCCACTGATCCGTCTTTCGATAATGCAACAAACCGTGTTGTGTTCGATGAATGATCCTCGATGTTTTCCTGGATAATATCCAGGTTATAAAGATCAGCACAGAGCCTGTTTGCTATGACCCCTGCGGCCTCGTGCCTCTCCTTCGCCAGCATTCGTGCTGCACCCGCCGTATCATAAAACGGTCTCGGCTCAAATCCATGCCGTTCGACAAACCCGCGGCATTGAGCCAGAGCCTGCGGGTGAGAATAAACAACCTTCAGGTCCCGATACTCCGTCTCCGGAAGAGAGAGCAGGGAGTGGTGGACCGGGATGCTGATTTCACCAACAATCTTTAAATCAGTTTCAATCAGAAGATCATTGACCTGAGTAACTGCCCCTTCAAGGGAATTTTCTACCGGGACTATGCCGACATCAAGCCGCCCCGTTGCGACATCGTGGAATACCTCGTGGAATTCTCTGCAGGGAATCGGTATAAGCGACGGGTCATAGGCGAGACAGGCCACCTCGCTGTATGCGCCATGTTCTCCCTGGAAGCCGACAAGGTGGAAATCCTGCTCCTGAATTGCCTTGCTCTGGGCGATGATCTGTTCGTACAGTCTCTCTGAGAAAGCCGGCGTGAGCAGATTGTGGGAAAGCCTCTTCACCTTGTCGAGAATCTCCTGTTCTCTATTGGCATCGGTTATATATCCCTTTAATCTCTTCGCCCTCACTGCAAGCTCCATTCGATTGTTCAGAAGCTGCATAAGCTCAAAATCGATAAGGTCTATTCGTTTTCTGATTCTATCTAAGTTCACCCGGCAATCCTCCTTATCTTTTGTGCCATAAGCATGAGATCTGCGAAAATGATGGCTGTTACGGCCTCAATGATTACAGGAATCCGTAAGGCTATACATACATCGTGTCTTCCGCCAACGGCGATATCTGCGGCAGTGCCTGTCTTTAAATTTATAGTTCTCTGGGATGCGCGAATACTCGATGTCGGTTTGACGGCAATTTTAAATGCAACATCGTTACCGTTCGTAATGCCCCCGTTTATACCACCGGCGTTGTTGGTTTTTGTCTTTCCATGGAGATTGAGAATTTCATCGTTGTTCATTTTGCCGGTCATCCCCGCTGCGGCAAATCCTTTGCCAAACTCAATCCCCACGATGGCAGGAATGGAAAAGACCATATGGCTGATCAAAGACTCCACGGAGTCGAAAAACGGCTCTCCCAATCCTATTGGAAGACCCTTAACAATACATTCAACAATTCCTCCGATTGATTCCTCCTCTTCAACGGCCCTGCTTACTGCGGCTTCTATGTTGTGCGATCCACCTGCCTCAATAATCCGTGCCTCTACCATCGCCGGTGATATGAGTTTCTTTGCGATGACTCCTGCCGCAACCAAACCGGCAGTGAGCCTTCCCGAAAAAGGGCCGCCTCCCCGGTAATCGTTGAACCCACCGTACTTGTGGAAGGCCACGAAGTCAGCCTGTCCTGGCCTCGGTGTAAATCTGATATCCTCATAAGCGCGGGAATCGACATTCGTGTTTTCGAAAAGAATGAGTATGGGTGACCCGGTGGTTCTATTCTCAAAAATCCCCGTTTTCAATAGAGGTACATCCGGTTCCTTCCGCGATGTCGTTCCCTTTCTCCCCCCCTTCCTCCTGTCCAAATCAAATGAAAGTTCCTCCTGAGAGAGCGGGATTCCTGCCGGACAGCCGTCTATGAGGATGCCCACACATTCACCATGAGACTCCCCAAAGATACTTACCCGAAATTGTCTTCCCAGACTATCCATGGGTCCTCCTCACCGAGTCCAGGTCTTCAAAGAACTTCGGATAGGATTTGAACACACACGCGGGACGGTCGATGACAACCTCATCATTTCCATTCAGCGCGGCAACAGCACAGGCCATAACGATGCGATGATCATTGTGACTGTTGACCAGTGCCCCCTTTAATTGTACTCCTGTGACACTCATTATATCGTTATGAAGCTCTATTTCAGCTCCGAGCTTGGCAAACTCTGAAATAAGGGCAAGGGCGCGGTTACTTTCTTTGTGGAACAGCCTGTGGGCTCCATAGATCCTGCTTTTCCCCTCGCAATGGGCTGCAAGGGCAATGAGGGGAGGAAACAGATCAGGACAGTCTGTTGCATCGAATTGAAAGGGCTTGAGATCTTTCCGATGCACTGAAACAGAATCCTCCCGAAGGACGACTTCTGCGCCTGTCTCACCCAGTACACCGATAATGGCCCTGTCACCCTGAAAGGATTCTCCATTCAATCCTTTCACTGTGATCGAACCTCCGATAGCTCCCGCTACAAGCATAAATGAAGCACCTGACCAATCGCCCTCCACTGCAAAAACACATGGCCTGTATTTCTGCGCCCCTTTGATAAAAAAGTTTTTCATATCTTGATCGTGGGAGATCGTAATCCCAAACCTCTGGAGTGTATTCACTGTCATAGCAATATAGGGTCTGCTGCTCGGACAGGAGACCTTGATGGCCGAGTCAAGGGAACACAGGGGAAGGGCCATGAGAAGACCGCTGAGAAATTGCGAGCCTTCTTCCCCATCCAGTACGATTTCTCCCCCGGAAATTTTTCCTTTTATCCTGATCGGAGCAAACCCATCCTGTGTTGAACATTGAGCACCGAGTGCGTTCATAATTCCATCAATTTGCATGGGCCGCTTGAGGAGGGACCCGCTACCTTCCAGAATAATTTCCTCATCTGTCAGGCCAGCGATGGGTGTGAACATTCTTATACACAGGCCTGATTCAAAACAGTTCACCGCGTTCTTTCCTATTTTTTTCTCTCCTGGTCCACCATAACCCTTCACTCTCACCTGGTCAGACCGCATGGTGATGTCTGCTCCGAATGCCTCTGCGATCCCAAACGAAGCCAGGGCATCGTCACAAAAAGAAGGATTCAGTATTTCAGATACGCCACTCGCTAAAAGCGATGCCGCCACCGCCCTGATCATCTCGCTCTTGGAAGGAGGGGCAGTGATTGTCCCTTTAATGAGAGAAGGTGAAATGGTTTTCATATCCTATCCTTTCGGCAACCTCGGTTGCTGCTCTGTTGTCGGTTCTTATGATCATGTCAGATGTGAGAGCGTACAAGGGAAGCCTGCTCTTCAGCATTGCATCGATGCTCTCTCCATTCGATCCTCGGAGGAGAGGTCGTCCATCTTCGTTTTCAGCTCTTGCCATAATTGATTTTAGATCAGCCCACAGCCATATTACGTGGCAATTTCTTTTGAGTACCGTCCTGTTGACCTCATCGAGTATAGCCCCGCCGCCGCACGCGATCACGGTGTCTGAGAGTTTGCGAATTTTTGAAATGGATTTTTTCTCAAAATCTCTGAAGACATGCTCACCCCTTGTTGCAAACAATTCAGAAACTGTGCAACCCACAGCATGTTCAATGTCGCTGTCAATATCGATTACCGAACAACCCAATCGTTGTCCGAGGACCTGAGCCAAGGTTGTTTTGCCACTCGTCATGAATCCGATGAGTGCCAGATTCTTTTTTCCAATCTCTACATGGCGGTATAATAGTTCCTTCATCAGATAGAGTGGTGGTTTAATTCCTGTAAAATGGGTAAAGGCAGCACCTCCCTGGAACAGAAGCCATTCCCGTCCGTCAATAATTGTGCATCCCTTTGTTCGTGCATCTCTGAGCAGCATGGTTTCTGCACCATAATTTGCATCAACAACGACAAGCTTTTCCCGCAAAAGGCTTGGTGCAACCATTTGACTGGACACCTCTGGCAGACAGCAAACAAGGATATCTGCATCTTTCATTTCCTCGTCTATGCTTGCGAGAGAAGACGCACGACAACCCATATCATGGGCAATCTTTTCAGCCTTGTCCGGGGTGCGGTTGCAAACAACCACATCGGAACCTTCGGTTATGAGAGCAAATGCCGCAGCCCTGGCAGCACCTCCTGCGCCGATGACAATGGACTTTTTTCCTGAGAGGGGAATACCATTTCTCACAAAAGTATTCTTAACGCCTATCCAATCTGTGTTGAAACCGTGGAGCTGACCATTTCGATTGACAACCGTATTGATTGCTCCGATGAGACCGGCCTTTTCTTCGACCCAGTCGAGATGGTGAATGATCTCTTCCTTGAATGGCGATGTGATGTTCATGCCTGCAATACCAATTTCTCTCATGCATTCTGCTATTTCCCGCACATCGGTTGCTGCAAACCGGGTGTAAACAGCGCCTACCGATAATGCCCTGAAAGCAGCATTGAACATTATGGGGCTTCTACTGTGCATTATGGGTTTTCCTGCTACGGCGTATATATTTATGTCAGGCATCGCACACACCTCTCGTGATTGCTTCAAGACTTTCCTTTGTGATCTGACCCTCGGCTGTTTCTTTCCCTTGGGAGAGGGAGGCATAAGAAAATGGGCTTCCAAAGAACGGAGCTACAATCCGGGTAATCTTCCCCTTTTCACCCATCCCGATTACAAGAAGCTTTTTATCGTGCTTCCTTCTGTTCAGAAGTCCTAACAGCCTTGCATTGTCCTGCTCAGATCGAACCATGCACGCTATCTTGGCAATATCAGCGCCCTCAGCGAAGCATTGGGAAATGATCGCCTTGAGTCTCTCAAGACCCGGCGTCTTTTCATGGTCATGAAATGAGATAATTACTTGGCATCCCTGTCTCCGGGCTGTTTTAATAATCTCCCTTTTCCAGACACTGTCTGATTCAATCTCAACGTCCACATATGACGCGCCTGCACGGATTGCTCCTACGAGGTATTGCATTCTTCTCTTATCAGGACTATGCCCGGGTCTGCATGTTGCTATGAGCTTCAAGGGTTGGGAAAAAATTCTTTTAATATAATCACTTGTGAGACTCATATCCTCCATCCTGATCTCTGCTAAGTCAAGACCATCAAGCGCTTCCAGGCAGCGCTCAACAGAATGCTCAGCAATACTCACACAAATCATCAAAAAGCTCCTCTAATTCTTCTATCTTGATTCTATCTAACTTTGCACTACCTATCCCTTCCAGAAGAACACAGTGAATTTCGTCGTCTTCTCTTTTCTTGTCTTTCCATATGGCATCTATTAAAGCAACCTTGTCGAGACTTGCCTTGACAGAGAGGCCAAAATTCTCAAGAATTCCTTTGATTCGCCCTACGGTCTTTGGGTAAAGTTTGCCCTTCATTGCTGAGAGCCCGGCCTCCATTACCATCCCGATACTCACCGACTCGCCATGGCTCAACCCAAGGGTTTTTTCCACTCCATGTCCGATGGTATGGCCAAAATTTAATATCCTTCGATATCCATTTTCCTTCTCATCCTGCGAAACGACCTCAATCTTCACCTGGAGGGATGCATTGACGATTTCCTCAAGGATGTCCTCGTCAAGAGACATGATCCTTTCATGATTCTCTTCCAACTGTGAGAAAAGCGAGCTGTTTCCAATAAGGGCGTGTTTTATTACCTCAGCAAACCCGTTACTCACTTCTTTTTCAGGGAGGGTCCTTAAAAGCTTGAAATCGCACAGAACAAACTGGGGCTGATTAAAGGTTCCTATTAAGTTCTTGTAGCTCTTGAGATTGACTCCGTTCTTTCCGCCAACACTGGCATCGACCTGGGCAAGAAATGTGGTGGGAACATACCCAAAAGGTACCCCCCTCAGATAAGTTGAAGCACAAAACCCTGCAATGTCACAGACCACACCTCCACCTATACCCACAACACAGGATGACCGATCAAGCTCCTGGGAGAGAAAGAATTCGTAAATTTCTCCCACTGTCCCGAGGTTCTTTGAGAACTCACCGCTGCCGAGGACAGCAGTCTGCCCTTCCGGAAAGGAATCCCCGTGGAGTCTATATACTGTGCTGTCGGTGATCACCGCCAATCTCTTGCCGGAACAGTATTCACGTATCGAGGAAAAGGGGAATCCCAGTTCTATTGCGGTGGTACCAGTTAAGCCCTCCAATATCAGCGATCTCATAAAGAACCTTCCATGAACTGATGAAGCCTTTGCATCTTTGCTGTGATGCCTCCAAATTCTTCAGGTGTCAGGGCTTGATCTTTGTCGCAAATTGCCTCCCGGGGATTAACATGAACCTCAACAATCACCCCATCAGCGCCGGCAGCCACTGCAGCGAGACTGAGTGAAGAGATAAGGCTAACTTTTCCAGCCGAGTGCGATGGATCAATGATAACCGGCAGGTGGGTCAGCTCTTTCAAGGCAGGGACAGCGCTGATGTCAAGGGTGTTCCTCGTGTAGGTTTCAAAAGTGCGGATGCCCCTCTCGCACAGAATTACATCAGGGTTTCCACCGTCGAGAATGTATTCCGCACAATTCAACCACTCCTCGATTGTAGAATTCATGCCTCTTTTGAGAAGAATTGGCTTGCGGGTCTTTCCTACTTCTTTAAGGAGGGAGAAGTTCTGCATGTTTCTTGCCCCGATCTGCAAAACATCGGCATACTCAGAAACCCATGGAACGTCTCTCGTGTCGATCACCTCTGTTACGATAGGCAACCCAGTAACCTCCTTTGCTTTTTTTAAAATCTTAAGGCCTTTGAGTCCAAGGCCCTGAAAGGCATACGGCGACGTTCGTGGCTTGAATGCCCCGCCCCTGAGCATGTGAGCGCCAGTAGCTTTTACAGCCAACGCCGTTTCAATGGTCTGCTTCTCGGTTTCAACAGAGCATGGGCCGGCAATCACGCAAAAACCCTCTCCCACGCGCACATTTTCAACCTGTACAACCGTCTTGCCTTCTTCCTTCAATGAAGTGAGTCGAATGTTTTTCATCGCGCCTCCTTTTGTGCGAGCACAAAATAAAAAAGGCCATGGGTTGTGCACCCATGGCCTTTGATATCCCTATGGCATTACACGGGACACGGGTGCAATCGGGCGCAAAAATACCAGTAGCCAAAATAGAAATTGCTGATTGCTGTCATTGTTCCGCGTCTCATTGTATTCTTTTTAGTACAATATGGAACCATCCGTCAAGATAAAAATGCTTCCTGGATTGATTTATTTTGCATATGGCAAACATATCATATTGTTAGAAATCATTTTTTTAACAAATCACCTGGCTTCCTCCCTCTGCCAGAATCGCATTCAAAGATCAAAATTTCAATGACTGGATCAGTTGCAACTTCGGGTATCAACTTATTCGTAGTAAATTTGCTTATTGACATGCAGCGGTTTTCCTATTATAACAAGAACAATGCCTGGGTGGCGGAATAGGTAGACGCAAGGGACTTAAAATCCCTCGGTGCTTGTCACTGTACGAGTTCGATTCTCGTCCCGGGCATTAATGATTTTAGGCAGTTACAACATTAAGATCAGCCAACAGATGTGCTACTCTTTTCACTGCTTGTTATTTTGTCCCGCTATAGTCCCGCTTTTTAGCTTTCAACCAATAAAAAACCTCGGATTTTTCCGGGATCATGCTCTTTTTTCATAAGAGTTTTATACAATCATCTTACTCGCACCTGATTCATCAACTTAATACCGCATATTCTACGAGCAGGCAGCTGCTAAAGCGGCTGTATTTTCTCGGGAGTGTCGAACTGAGGAACGTTTACTTTTGTTGACACCTCAAAAACCGTCATCTCCTCAGAAGGATAGGGATTAAGAAGAGCGAGTAATCCGTCCCTGTCCTACTCGTCTCACCCCTTGAGGCTTTGACCTGTTGTATATGCTCTTAACTCATAGGGTCCTGTCGTCTGTCGAATCCCGAATATTCTCCACCCAACCCTCTGATAGGGGCACGGTAAACATTGACCCATCGGTTCTCAGATGGACGATAGAACTGTTTGACAGTCTTGCCTAAAAGCAGTCTATCGAGTGTGGCACCATCAACATAACCATAGCTGTCATTATCGTATTGTACATGTAATAACATTTTGACCCTCCTTAACCACTTTATCGTCAGGGTGAGTTAATATCTGAAATTATTATTCTCAAAATATCTTGCTTATAGCTATGCCATTAACCCACCCATCCTTTGGAAGGATCGCGGAATCAATCGGATTGTGTAAGGTCTCTGGAAATCAGTCAAGCCTCTTTCTTTGCAAGACTGATGGTGATCTTTCTGGCAACACTAGCCTCGTATTGACAGGGAAAGGAATTGTGGTTAAAGTCCAGTTAGGAAGGAAGTATGCCACCCTGCTTTCGGGGTTTTGGGGTTTTTACCCCTTTGAGAACTTCCTTCCTTCTGTTTTTCCTCATTCAGGTCGTCGGATATAGCCTGGCCAAAATCGTCTTAATCACTCAGCTATCCTAAATGCCCCATAGGAGAGGAAGAGAATCAGTTCGATAGGTCCACTGGCCCTCTGCAATGCCTTCCTCAAACCTCTAGCATCCTCATCAGTAACAATCTGATGCTCAGGGGTGAGATAGCCACCTTTCCATCTTCCACATTTGTCGGTGACAAACTGGTCTAAAAGGGTGTGCTTATCAAAGTCCAGTTCCTCAAACTGAGATGCTAAAAGTTGATATTGGAACTCGTAGTCCAGTATGGTTCCAAGGGGCTTCCAGCCATTGGCACGGGCTGTGGCAAGGATGTGCTGCCATTCGTTCTTGTTGGTGACATGGCTGACTGACCGTCCACGACCATTTTCGTTGATCCCGATGAGGAAGAAAAGTACTGATATCACTCTCAATTATGCTATTTGCTCTGTGGAGTTGCGTTACTGGCCAATTGTGACAATCCAAGCCTGTCAGCAAAAACCTTCAGATTCTGAACAATTTCCTCAGCACAGCTCCTGTATGTGCCTACCGGATGATAGAATGGGTCATCGATCTGCCATTGTATTGTCCGATCTTCCATGCCTGGATATTGTGCAATGAAATAGTAGAAAATGTTGCTATCCATAGCTATCACATGGTCAAACTCCGGGATGGCAACATCGGTGATACTCTTGGCGAGATGTCCTGTCAGGTCTATTCCCCACTCTCTCATCACGCTAACCGCTTTGAAGTTGGCGCCGCCAGTCGTTTCAGAATCGGTACCAGCGCTGTCAATATAGAATTCCCTGGGAAACATTTTTTGGGCAAGACCCTTGGCCATAGGGCTTCTGCTCTTGTTTGCAAAACAGATGAAGATGATTCTTTTATTGGTAGCACTCATGGAGTGGTCAGTTGTTTCCTCCGTCTAGCCATATGGCTTTAGTTACGACCTGGCGGGGGATTTCTCGGTTGGCAACAAGGTTACCGTTTGGATCATGGAGGAGGACATAGGTCTTGCCATCTTCTTCGATAAAGTCCATGGCGTAATATTTCTGATCTTTGGTTTTCATGGCCACTCACCTTCCTTTATTTGATGGAGGGCAAATGTCACGATAGCTGTCATGTATGAGTTTTTCCAAAATAGGCTTGTCTGCCTCCGGGAAGTCATAGTGGAGAAGATCTACTGGCTTTACCCATCGTATCTCGTCATGGTCGTTTAGGTTGAAAACACCGGATATAACGGTTGTCTGATAGGCCATCAGCCTGATAGTCCAGTCAGGTGTATAGCTGTATTCACTTATATAAATTAGTTCACCAACGTCAGTTATTATTTCAAGCTCTTCCATGAGTTCCCTTTTCAAGCACTGCTCGGGGGTTTCTCCTTCCTCAAGGGTGCCTCCGGGAAATTCCCACTTTCCGGCATCGTGCCATCCCTGCTTTCTCTTGGCAATCAGTAGATGGCCATCCTTCTCAATTATGCCAGCTATAACAATCATTGGGCTGGGTTTCTTCTTCACACCGTTCCTCCATTGTAGCTGCTAAGCTCGTTGTTGATGGTAACCCTTAGCATTGGAAAGGGCTGTTGTCTATTTTCTCTCATACTTTTCCGAGTGCTCCTCATGCTTCATCCAGTTATCAGTATAAAGGTTAGCCTGTTCTTGCGACTTGATAATAAGCACGTTTTCAGCATTCTTAACTTCGGCAGCCTTGATAAAGTTGAATGATCCTGTTATTACTGTCTCCTTATCTACAATAGGAGCCGACGTGAAGGAATATGCCTGGACAAGTATCTCTGACTCAGACTCGGCTATCTCGTTGATGATAGCTTGTGTGGCGCCACCATGAGGGCTAAAACAGACCTGAGTAGGAGGAACCTCCTTAGCCTGCGTATGAACCGCGCACGATGTAAGGAGGTTCAGCAATGTGAAGATACTCAGAGTTATGTTTAGAATACGTTTTTTCACGGGGCGTTTCATCGGTGGCATGTAACACAATCATACGAAATAATGGTAGACTCGTCAATGAATGTGAAAGAGATCCCCTGGGTGTGCTGTCTAGTTTTTTTGTTGAGGAAGCAGTTGATGAGAAGTTGACGATACAGGGAACCTCCGGGTGTGCCGTTTATTCAGAGGTTGTTATAATGGAGAGAAGGAGCCTCCGGGCCAACCTTGTAATCTTTGGGGGGATCGATTTTGGTAAACAGTCAAAAGAGAACCTCCAGGGGGTTATATTCTTTTGGAGAGGCGTAAACCGTGATCCCTGGAGGTGAAGGAGGGCTACTCGTATGATCGTGGAATGCAACCACGGTGATTCAAGATTGCATGTGCCATGCCATGGCAGTATCCGAGTTTATAATAAGCTATTGTGCGCCTTCACCGTATGAGGGCATAATAAATCACGCTGACAATGTATGGAGTACCCTCCACCTTGATGTTGTGAACTGTAAGGGAAATCCTTGCACATTTGATTTCAATTAGGAATAATAAAAGACGTTCCTTCTCCTCACCGGTATAGAATTTGCTCCTATAGATCGCTATGAGAAACAAGAACAAGATAAGAAAGATAGTCAGCATACTAATTGTAAGCAAGCCCTACCTAACCCTCCCTCTTAAGCAAAGGTATAATCTCATACGCTATATACTGAGGAAATTCCCTTTTTCCCTTATGAGACTCTGAGATAATCGAGAGATCATACTCCGCAGCATCAATGAACCATTCTGACAATCTCCATAACGCCCGCGCTCAGCCACCGCCATGAGACGGTAACATACCGACAAGCCGAGGCGCGACAACGTGCATAAGAGTGTATATCTCTTACGTGTTAAAAAGTACCGCACCCACAAGCGTCACAGAATGTTTTTCAAATTTATAGGACATGCCACACAGGTTCATCAACGCTCCTACATCAATACCGTGGGATTCCAATGAGGCAACAGCTCGATCGGGAAATCGGCATTTTTCTCCATTATGGCAAGAGCATTCTTCACAATGTATACAGGGCCCGGCGCCGAGCGGCAGTATCTCTTCTATGCTGTATCTGTCCCGAAGGTGTTTTATGATTTTGTTAAGTGACTCATCGTGGGCCTTGAATGCTTCACGCAACGCCTTCCGATCACGTGAATGAGAAAGTTGGTGAACTGTCTGGAACACAAGACCGCCTTTATATCGGTTTGCCTTTGCCCTAAGATCTTCGTAAGTGCCCACAGCGGGCGGACACATCCAGTTCTTGCCATAATGTCCGCACTTATTCTGTTCACAGAGCCGCCTGAACTCCTCAGAATATCGTATCTTCGTCGGATCAATCATGGCGGCGCAGGCTACATTGAATCTCAAAATGTCATCGATCAATACATCATGCCTCGGCATGAAATGACTCCTGTTCCTGGGGCTCAACCAGAGAGTATATTGTATCCTTACATTTAATATTTTTCCCTATTTTTCAGTATTAAGCCTATTTTTCATCATGTTAAATTTTTTGTCATTCGATATGATAACAATTCTTCCTATCTGCATTTCCTCCATAGAACGATGATTGCTTCAGCGTACTGATATATTTGCTAATGATGCAGTTTCGTTTAGTTCGGGGAGAACCATTCGGGCAAGAAACAATGGTAGAGGTATCCTCACTTGTGTCGACGCAATCGCTGGAGACGATGTTCCAGCGATATACGTTCAGCATCGCTCAAGTGCACGGCTTCACTCAGGAGCTTGCTTACAATTTCCAGGGCTTTTCCAAATTCCCGGGTATGGTGCTCATAGAATTTGGCAAGTTCTTCGACGGCGAAGACGTCATGCGGGTTTGCTGCTACAATATCCTGCCACAGTTTGGCAGCATCTTCCCAACTATGTGCTTTCTTGTATATGAGGGAAAGCGATCGTTGTGCGTCCATCACGACGTCCAGCTGATGAGACATGATTAATGATGTGAGGATTTTTCCTGCTTTTTCACTATCGCCGCGTTCGTAGATTAAACCGGCCAACTTGAGGAGATCGCCGTGATGGCCACACCCCATCTCTTGACTATCCGTTGCAAGGTCGGCTATGTGCTTTAAGAGCGATGCCATGGAGACTATATCCAGCCTGTTGTGTTTGAAAACGTCCTCCAGTAACCCTCCGTCACGCTGTTGAAGCCAGTCGAAATACCTTTGTGGAATTTCGAAGCCAGGAACATCGCCCTCGCGCCTCACCCCAAGTACATGCGTTTCTATGGTTGACAGACGTGCGTTTTCAAGGCGGTGGGCGAAGATCCTTCTGCTTGGGTGAAGCAGATCGATATGTGGCATGGTTGTCAGTGTGTCTTGGAAGCGGTTGAGGATGAACCGTGTGGTAAGCAGGTTCAGGTCATAAGCCCTGCCGTTGAAGGTCACGAGAAATTGCTTGCCGGATGCGAGCTCGCCGAGATACTGCAGCATGGCCCTCTCCTCGGAGAAGTCCCGTGCAAAGAGCTGGCAGGTGATGAACGAACCTGCCTCAAACCATCCGAGCCCAATAAGAAAAGGAAAGGTCCCGGTGCCGCCCGCAAGGCCTGTGGTCTCGGTATCTAGAAACAGGCCGTCTTCTATTGCCATATCTTTTGACATGCCGGGACGGGCAAGGAAGGCTGTCGCCTCCATATTCAGGCAGGCAAAGTCGCAAATGCGTGCATGCCCGTGGACGTCATCCGCATTCAGGGTGCTGTGGGATAGAAAGAAGGTTCCGTATGCCGTCTGGGCTTCTTCACCGGCAACAACGTGCTCCAGGGGTATCGAGTTTCTTCGCTTCTTGGGAATACCTGCCGGGACAATGCGCTCCCGGCGGCTCATGATCTGGTCTATTCTCCTGCGAAGTTCGCTTATTTTCTCCTGTCCGTGGCCAGTCTGGAAAGGTTTGGCCGGTTCGCCGGTAAGCCTATTTAAACGGTCTTTAAGGCCCATGGTTTATCCATCAGATCGAGGATCTGAACGGCTGCATCCTTGGCCGAAGGCCCCACCTCCAGCAAGGGCCCCACGCACATGGGACAACCATGCTCGCACTGGCACGAGGTAATGACAGACCGGACAGCCTGTATAAGCTCATCGTGCCTCTCAAACAGGTTCTCCGAAAACCCGATGCCGCCGGGATAGGCATCGAAAATAAAGACGGTCGGGTCATAAGCGTTCTCCATCACATTCACGGGCTGGCTCGGGCTTTCCGTTATGACCCTTCGGTTGCTTCCGTGGCGCACATACCATTCGCCGCTCTTGTCACCGATACACCAGTCGACATCACGAATATCCGACATGACAAGCATCGCCGAAATGTGGTGCAGGCAGTAGGCAAATCCGGCAAGGCCGTCAACAATATCTGAGCGGCTGATCTGCAACGAATTGAGCAAGTCCCAGGGAATGGTGAACCAGTAACTCGTCGTGTGCATGTCTCTCTCAGGCAGGTCCACATCGCCATAGCCCACGTTTTCAGAGGTGTAGAACTTGATCTTCTTATAGCCCACCACCTTGCGGGACACCTGGACCTCGCCGTGCTCCACAATGACGTTGGCTTTCATTTTCTTGTCAAAGTCATCCATGACGCGTACACTGGTGTAGGTCATGGCGTCAGTGTAGTAATCCACATCCACCTTTTTGACATATGCCTTCTTGCCCTCCAGATCGAGCTTATCAACGTGGTACTGCTGTGATTCCACCATGTAGATAGCGCCATCGTGGACCGTGGTGAACGCGCTGTCCCAGTCCACCTCAGCGATCACCTTATGACTCGCCGTCTCGGTGGTATCCACCACCACGATGTTCTCGGGGTTGATGGTCCGCAGGCTCACCTCGTCTGCCGGATAGCTCTCGGCTGCCCAGTGCCAGCGCTGGTCCACCCGGTGAAGCACGCCCTTTTCCTCCAGGTAGGCAAGCAGTTCCATGAGGTCTTCTTTGCCGAACCTCTCGCCTTCTTCAAAAGGCAACTCGAATGCCGCGCTCTTTATGTGGTGGAGCAGGATCAACAGGTTGTCCGGGTTCACCCGGCAATGCTCAGGGGAGCGGGTAAAGAAATAGTCGGGGTTCTCCACGATAAACTGGTCCATAGGGTTGCTCTTTGCAATCAGGATCGCAAGGCTGAGCCCTGTTCTTCGGCCCGCCCTGCCTGCCTGCTGCCAGGTGCTGGCAACCGTGCCCGGATAGCCCACCATGATGCATGCCTCCAGATCTCCGATGTCGATGCCCAGTTCAAGGGCATTCGTGCTTACCACTCCCATGACGCTTCGCTCACGCAGACCCTTTTCTATCTCCCGTCTGAGATTGGGCAGGTAGCCGCCGCGATAGCCTGTCACGTAATGATCGTCGCCGGGGACCTTCCCCCCGAATGTGTCCTTGAGGTACTTGGTGAGTACTTCCACATTGAGTCTGCTCGTGGTGAAGGCAATGGTCTGTATCTTGTTGGCAATGAGGTCGCTCATCATGTTGCGTGCAGGGGTCAGAGCTGACTGGCGTATACCCAGCTCCCTGTTTACGATAGGCGGGTTGTAGAGGATAAAGGTCTTGGCCGACCTTGGCGCACCGCTCTCGTCGACAAGAGCTACATTTTTCTCCAGGAGGTCTTCCGCATGCTCCTTGGGGTTTGCCACCGTTGCCGAACAGCAGATAAAAACGGGGTCCTGTCCGTAGAAACGGCAGACCCTTTTTAGACGCCGAAACACGTTGGTCACATGGCTACCAAAAACCCCTCGATAGACGTGAAGTTCGTCCACAACTACATACTTCAGGTTGGAAAAGAGTTTCTGCCACTTGGTGTGATGCGGCAGGATACCGGCATGCAGCATGTCAGGGTTGGTGACTACCACGTGACCTTGCTTGCGGATGGCCTGTCTCGCATCATCCGGCGTGTCCCCATCATAGGTAAAGGTCTTGATGTTCGCCTTGAGTTCTCCGATGAGACCATGTATCTCTGTCATCTGGTCGTTGGCCAGGGCCTTTGTGGGAAAGAGATAGATTGCTCTGGTCTCGGGCTCCTCGATGATCCGCTGGAGCACTGGGATGTTGTAGCACAGGGTCTTGCCGCTGGCTGTGGGCGTGACAAGAACCACGTCCCTGCCCTGTCGAACCAGTTCTATGGCCCGGGCCTGATGGCTGTAAAGTTCCGTAATACCCCTCTCGGTAAGGACCTTCTTTAGCAGAGGATCTACCCAGTAAGGATACGGGGCGAAACTGGCCTCCGATGCGGGGATGTGCTTAATGGATGTCGCGTTTTCCCGGAAACGCCTGTCGTTCTCAGCACGTACAAGCCATTCTGATAGGCTTAAGTGAGCCATATGCCTACCCGGGCACAGATGGGGATATTCTGTGTTTCCATATCTCCTTGCGGCATGCTAAAGATGATTTGCCGAATCCGATAGCTCATTTCTCCCTCTTCCATATACAATGAATCCTATGCACTTTTTTTCTCGAAACATCGTAGCATGTTCTATTGTCCTATTTTTGTCGATTGGGTGCAAATATTTTTTGAAACAATCGGGGGCGGGCGGGTTAAGCAAGCCTATATAACCCACAGATTTTCCGATATGCATGCACATGCCTTCACCACGAAGTTGCAAACCCCGAAGCGCAACGGTTCTCAACTGTTCAAGGTAAGTTGTTCCCTTTGAGTTGCGGTTAAGCGAAGATTATTGATTATATGGTTGGCTATGAACTCCTTCAATATTTCTTCCGTATCGAGCGTTGGGTATAAACTTACCACCCTCAGAATACTTTCAGAAGCGGGAATGTCGTTGATTTTTTGCCTCATACCCATATCATTGCCCTGGAGGAGTGCTCGTTTTATCGTTTCTTGAACCGACTCACATATGGCAACTTGTCTTACATAGCTGATCATGACCAAATACCTCCTGTTAGAAAAAGACCCTAATTATTCATTCAAAGTGCTGCAGAGCTTTCTTTGATCAATGCACCATCTGAAATTGATACATAATATAATACTTCATACAGCAAGGGAATGGCAACTCATGGATACTTGAAAATAGGCCTCCCGGGATTTTCGTGATTAGGTATGGCATTTCGTATTGACAACCTTGATGTAAGACCATTATAATTTTGCTCTTCCCAACGGAGAATCAGGCATGCAACAAAAGGCGATAGAGGCCTTCGGAGAGGCCTTAACCATACAATCTGATGACGCACAGGCTCATAATAATGTTGCTCTTGCTTGTGGAAAATCGGGCAAGCACCGAGAGGCAATAGCGGCATTCAAAGAGGCGATACGAGTGAGACCTGACTATACAGAGGCCCATTATAACCTGGCAATTACGTATCTTATATTGAAGGATGAAAACGCTGCTTTGCGTGAATATAGCGTGTTAAAGAATCTTGACCAAAAGCTGGCAAATCAATTATTTGAACTTATTCATGGATAATAAT
>Ga0351917_1013_pt1 | contig 83936 bp, 58 predicted proteins | sample TotcelHT113001N4_FD_206834 | JGI IMG/M metagenome (GOLD analysis project Ga0351917, IMG submission 206834) | Enriched cells from coal bed in the Powder River Basin, Montana, United States - Total cells T11 rep1 HSBNCT.T11.300.1.N4 ...
CTCGTGATAATCGGCTGGACTGGAACTGGGAGGCGGCGGACCTAACCCTTCCACCAGTTGAAACCTCCAACTCCAAACCGCCCTCGAAAAGCGTAACCCCTGGACCTTCAACCGATTAGCCGTCGCCAGACATCGCCATTCTTTGGGATCGCACCCGTAGGCGGCGTACATCGTGGCGGCCTCATCGTTGCCGCCGGCCAGAAGCACCGGCACGCCGTCCAGGTCGATCCGCTTGAGCACGAAGCCGTCGGGCTTGAGGCCGGCGAAGCGGGCGAGCTGCTTTTGTTCGGCTGCAGCGGCCAGCGGATTGGCCTGCGGTCCGCCCAGCACGACGAGCGGCTTTCCGGCCGGCAACTTGTCGGCGGTGACGATCGGCAACTCGGCGCCCGAAAGCTGCTTCACGTACCGCTGCAACTCGCCCGCCACCCAGCGGTGAAAATCCCCGGCCTCGCGTCCCACAACCACCACCGCCTCGGCTCGGCCGCCTTTGGCCAACATGGGCTCTTCGGCGAAGACGCTCCCTGGCACACACAACAAGGCGATGACTCCGAGCACTCCAACGCCGCTCCGTTGCCTTCCACTCGTTACCATGATTCTCCCTTTCCTGTGTCAAAGATGGCAGTCACGAACGCCAGCGGCAAGCGACCGCCGTGAACGGCGTGTGCCTGCCACTCTCCTCGCCGCCGTGCAAAGGTTCTTCAGCAGCCGCAGGCGCGGAAATACAGTTGGACGGCATGCCAATGTCCGACCGCGGTACCTTCCAACAGCCAGCAGACTGGGGCATGCACCACTTTCACAACCACCATCCGGACATCATGCGGCCAATGCAGTCTGATGGTGAAACCCGCGACGGGCGCGCAGACCTCTGGGCTTCACTGCTTACGCTCCACCGTGGCTTCCGCCAGCAGCGAGATCGACTCGCGGATGGCCTGTGTGGGGTCCACGGTAGGCCACATCTCCAGGCCGAGGAAGCCGGGGAAACCCGTGGTGGCGATGGCGCGGAAGACGTTCAGGTAGTTGATCTCGCCGGTGCCCGGCTGGTGGCGGCCGGGCACGTCGGCCACGTGGAAATGCGAGATCTTCCCGATGTTGGCCGTGATGTTGGCGATCAGATTGCCCTCGGTGATCTGCTGGTGGTAGATGTCGAACAGCAGGCGAACGTGGGGACTCCCCACCGCATCGACCATGCGAAAGCCCTCTTCCGAAGTGGCCAGGTAGTAGCTCTTGTGGTCGACCAGCACGTTGAGCGTTTCGATGCTCAGCGTCACCCCCGCGTCCTCGCACAACGGAGCGGCGGCGCGGAAGGCCTCGACGCAATTCTGGTGCTGTTGGGCGCGGGGAACGTCCTTCAGTTCGTTACCCACCTGGGCGATGATCTGGCGGCAGCCGAGCTTCCGGGCCGCCGCCAGCGTGTCCTTCAGCGGTGCCATGATCCGCTGAGCGCTGCCGGGGGCCACCAGAGGGCCGCCGGTGTCGCAGGCGAAACCCACCACCTCCATGCCGAGTTCCTCGCGAATCCGGGCGAGGCGGTCCATATCACGCCCCCGCCAGCCCCAGAACTCGACGGCGTTCACGCCCGCCGCCTTCGCTTTGGCAGGGCGCTCTTCAAAGGACACGTCCGTAAACAGGGCGTCGATGCACACCGCCAGACGCGGCCTGGCGGCCGGAGGCGGCGCATCGGCGCCCAGGGCGAGGGTTCGCTGGATCGCGGCGCCGGCGGGGGCCGCGGCAGCCAGGCCGAGCAATTGGCGACGGGACAGGGAAGCGTTCATGGCGTGGTCTCCTCCACTCGGTAAAGGTGCCTTTCGGTTCGAATGAAGAACGAATTGCCGGCGACTGCGGAGCTCGCCATCAAGGACTGCTCGTTGAGCCGGTTGACCGCCAGCTCTTCAAACTTCCGTCCCGGCCTGATGACCGTGCAGACGGCGTCTTCATTGAAAAAACAGATGCGGTTGCCGGCATGGATTGGGGAAGCCGAATACCAGAGTTCCTCCCCCGTCGCGGGATCGTACGCGTAGACGGCCTGCCCTGCCGGACTGACAAGCTGCCGCCCGGCCCCGCGGGGAACCAGAAGCGGCATGGTGAAAGCCTTCCGCTTGTGAACGGGGACCGTAGCGTAGTCGAACGAACGGTCCGTCTTCCAGACAATCTTCTGGTTCTCACTCCAGCTCAGAGGGAGACGTTGTGCGCTCGTGTGCCCCTGTCCGGTCGGCCCACGAAACTGCCGCCAATCCTCGTCCGCCGACAACGAACCGGCGACATTCAGAGCCATGACGATCGACACTGCGGTTCTCATGGGCCCCATCCTTTCCGTCTACCAGGATACCCCGCCGCTCCGTATGCGGCAAGGATGCGTCAAGCTCTCGCTGAGCACTCTTCGCTAGAGATCACGGCCAAGACCGTCGACCGGTGCATGACGCTCCGGATTGGAGCGATTCGAAACGTCGTAAGTGGTGTCTGTCTCATGAAACGTCCCTGGGGTTGTTGCAACCGTGGAGACTGTTACCGATAGGAAATTGCTTTTCTACCACAGGACGGAGGCTAAACAGGGAAATGTGGTGAGTCAACGGCGCGACACACGCGGTGGTCATAGCCGGCTGACAAGACCGGATTCTGTGAACGACTGGGCCGACCGTCAAGCCGCTCAGCCGAGGGGCTTGCTGAGCGGCGTCTGGATCAGGTCACCTCTTTCGCACACTGCCGCATATAGCTCAGGCTCTCGCGGGCGAGGCGTTCGGCACCGGGGGTATAGTCAAAAACTTCGACGGAAATCCAGCCTCGGTAGGCGACATCTTTGAGGGCTTGAAAGACGGGGACGAAGTTCAAGTCGCCGAAGCCGGGGCCCTGCAAGTTCGGGTCGTTGGCGTGGAAATGGATCATGGCCGCGTGGTGACGGCGGATCACTTCGGGAATCGGCTGTTGCTCGCCGCCCGCCATCGCTTTGCAGTCCAACAGCAACTGGATCTGCGGCACGTCCATCCGCCGAACCAATTCCAGCGCCTCGGCTGCATGGGTCAGGAAGTTCGTCTCGGCGGGCGCCAGCGGCTCGATGGCCACTCGCACACCGGTCTTTTCCAACACCGGCAGCATTCTGCCCAGCACCTCGGCCGCGTTGTCGAACGCCTGTTGACGCGTCACTCCCGGCAGCAGGTTACGTTGTTTGGGCGAGCCGAGCACGAGAACCTCACCGCCCAGGTCCGCACAGAACCTGGCCAATTCCCCGAGATAGTCGGCCGTCTTGCGGCGAACGTCGGCGTCCGGCGTGGTCAGGTGCAGGCCCTCGGTCTTGGCCAACAGCCAGTGCAACCCCAGGATCTTCAAGCCCGCCCGTTCGGCCTGGGAACGCAGTGTTGTGCGGCGGGCGGCGGAAATGTCCGTCACATAGGTGGCGAAAGTGAACGGGGCGATCTCCAGGCCCGTGTAGCCGCAGTCGGCGACAAAGTCGACCACCTTTTCGTGCGGCCAGTCTTCGAACGTTTCGTTGCAGATCGCAAAGCGGGTTTGCCAACCCGTGGCCTCGGCCGCGCGGGCCGGATCGCACATGCTGGCCACGGGCAGCAGGGAAGCCATTCCGGCGGCTTGTTTCAGAAACTCACGACGTGTGGGGGTGGACATTCGTTGCTCCTTGTTCAGGGGGTTGACCGTGGGAGGCGAGGGCCGCGCGCGGATCCAGCTCGGGGGTTGGTGCTCTCCGCCTCAGGCTTGCGTGTACCGTTCAAACCGATGCTTGTCGGACGCTTTCATATAGGCGTCGGCGGGCTCGATCACATCGGCCTTCAGCAATTCTTCCAAGGCATCGTCCATCGACTGCATCCCCTCGCGCCGGCCGGACTGCAGGACCGACGTGATCTTCTCGATCTTGCCTTCCCGGATGATATTCGACACGGCGTGCGAGCCCAGCAGGATCTCGTTGGCGGCGACGCGGCCGCGTCCCGATTTGCGGCGCAGCAGTTGTTGGGCCACGATCCCGCGAATCGACTCGGCCAGCATGGTGCGGATTTGAGCCTGCTGGTCGCTGGGAAAGACGTCGATGATGCGATCGATGGTCTTGGGAGCGCTGTTGGTATGCAGCGTGCCGTAGACCAAGGCGCCCATGCTGGCGGCACTGATCGCCAAGCCGATGGTCTCCAGATCGCGCATTTCGCCCACCAGCACCACATCCACATCTTGGCGAGGCACTGCCCGCAGTGCGGCGGCGAACGATTCGGTATGGGTGCCGACCTCGCGGTGGCTGATCATCGAGCGATTGTTCTTGTGGACAAACTCGACCGGGTCCTCGATCGTGACGATGTGTCGCCGGTGGTGGCGGTTGATGTGATCGATCATGGCGGCCAGCGTCGTCGATTTGCCGCTGCCCGTGGGACCGGTGACCAAGACCAACCCGCTGCGCAGTTCGGTCATCCGCTTGAGCACCGGCGGCAATTTCAATTCGTCCAGCGTCAGGATGCGGGTGGGAATCAGCCGCATCACGGAGGCATAGCCGGTGCGTTGGAAGAAATAATTGCAGCGGAATCGCGCCTGTTCCTCGATGCCATAGGCAAAGTCAAAATCCAAGTTCTGCTCGTACCGCGTCCGCTGTTGTTCGTTGCAGATCTCGAACAAGTATTCGCCCAGCGATTGTTCGCTCAGCACGTCATACTCGTCGATCACTCGCACCTCGCCGTCGATGCGGTACTTCGGCTTCTGCCCGACGACCATGTGCAAGTCGGAAGCGTTGACGGTCTGCATGTTCAGCAGCAGGGGATCGATCTTCGCCATAGCAAAGGGCCTTTCCTCAACGGGACGCGACGGCATTCGTGCCGTTCGGGATCACATGCCTTGGGGTCTTGCTCAGCCCATTGGACTTCGAGCCGGGACGCTGGTCAAGCCGTCGGGCCGGTTTGGCGCGGAGTTCTTGGAGCAATCGGCAGCTTGCTGCCGACCGGAACGAAAGGTATGGCAGTACGAATCGAAACGCCCGTCACGGGTGTCAGGCGGGGCCGCCTGATGTGCTTTTTCCGGCGACTGGTTTTGAGCCGGACGCGTCCGCGCGGACGATGATTTGCGGCAGCGGGATGCGTTTGGAAAGTGGCCCCCACGCGCGCAGCGAGGCGGACAGATATGAAACTGGAGTCTCTTCGATGGATCGTGCCGTTTGTAATGGCAACCGTGGGCTCGACGGCGGACTTGCACGCCCAGGGGATCGTGATCCCCGGCGCGGGTCCGGTGAATCGTTCGATGGCGGGGGCCGGGGTGGCCGCTCCGCTGGATGCAGCGGGCGCCATTCATTGGAACCCGGCCTCGATCACCGCGCTGGACAGTTCCGAGTTCGTGCTCGGCGCAGAACTGCTGTACTTGAACACGCACATCGGCTCGTCCGTCGCGGCCGACGCCTTGGGGGCCGGCAGTCCGCCCGTGCTGCTGTCCGGCGAGACGCGCAGCGATTCGGGGGTCAATGTGTTGCCGACCGTAGCGGTCGCTTTTCAGCCGCAGGATTCTCCGTGGACGTTCGGCCTGGGATTGTTCTCCATCGGCGGATTCGGGATGAACCTGCCCGCCAGTCCCGCCGCGCCGCCGCACAACCCCATTCTATCGCCAACCTTTAGCGGCAGCTCGGTGTACTCGAAAGTGGCTGTGTTGCAGTTGGTGCCGACCGCGGCGCTCAAGCTGACCGATCGGTTATCCATCGGCTTGGCGCCCACGTTTTCGATTGCGGATGTCGCTTTGGACCCGAACTTTCTGGCGACGCCGGACGCGGCCGGCTATCCCAGCGCAACCCACACCCGGATGCACTGGGGACTGGGGTTTCAAGTCGGAATCTATTACGAGGCGGAGAACTGTTGGCATTTCGGTGCCTCCTACAAGAGTCCGCAGTGGTTCGAGGAATTCACCTTCTACTCGGTGGATGGCGACGGGAACCCGCGTACCGACCGCTTGAAAGTGGACTATCCGGCGATTCTTTCCGTCGGTGCCGCGTACTACGGTCTGCCGCGTACCGTATGGGCCATCGACGCTCGCTATGTGGACTATGCCAACACGGCGTTGTTCGGGCAAGACGCCGGTTTCGGCGGGAATCTGGCCGTGACGGGATTGGGTTGGCAAAGCGTGTTTTCGGTTGCTACCGGCGTCCAGTACGAGCTGACCGATGCGCTGTCCGTGCGTTTGGGCTACATGTTTTCGGAGAACCCCATTCCCGACGAGAATACGTTCTACAACATCGGCTCGACGGCCATCTACCAGCACATCGTCTCGGTGGGAGCCTCGTGGCGCGTCACGGACAACACCAGCCTGGTGATCGCGTACTTGAAAGCCTTCGAGAACTCGATCTCGGGACCTTGGGAGGCGCCTGGCGTCGGTTCGCTGCCGGGCACCTCGGCAACCGCGCGGCAAACGATCGATTGCCTGGTGACCGGGCTGCAGGTGAAGTTCTAGCCGGGGGGGGGCCGCCTCACGCACCGCTCCAATGGAACACGGGGCGGTTCTTTCGTGAGCGTTGCTACAGCCGCGGCACTTCGACCGAACGGATCAGTTCGGTTAGCAGTTCGTCAACGTTGCGGCCGTCAACTTCGGCTTCCGCCGTCAAGATCACGCGGTGCCGCAGGGCGGGCAGAGCCAGTTGCACGACGTCGTCGGGGACGGCGTAATCCCGTCCGGCAAAGGCAGCCAGCGTGCGGGCCGACTGCATCAGGGCGATCCCGGCCCGCGGCGAAGCGCCCAGATAGAATTGCCGCCACTTGCGGGTCAGTCGCACGAGTTTGTTGATGTAGTCGATCAGGCGTGCATCGACGCGCACCTCGGCGTTCTGTTTGGTGATGCGGACGATCTCGTCGGGCGTCGTCAGGGGTGTTAGTTCGGACTCCAGCCGCTCGTTCACGTCCACCTGGCGGCTGTGCAATTCGAGGATCTGCGCCTCTTCCTCGGCCCGCGGATAATCGGCCGTCAGCTTGAACATGAACCGGTCCAGCTGGGCTTCGGGCAGATTGTACGTGCCCTCCGACTCGATCGGATTCTGGGTCGCCAGCACCAGGAACGGGCGGGTCAGGTTGTGGCTCTTGCCGTCGATCGTGACGCGGTACTCCTGCATGATTTCCAGCAGGGCGGCGTGCGTCTTGGCGGGCGAGCGGTTGATTTCGTCCGCCAGCAGCAATTGCGTGAACACGGGGCCGGGGCGAAAGCGGAATTCCTGCGTCTTCATATCGAAGATCGGCGCCCCGGTGATATCCGACGGCATCAGGTCGGCGGTGAATTGGATGCGGCCGAAATGGCAGCCCAACACGCGGCCCAGCGTGCGGACGAACAGGGTTTTACCCAAGCCGGGCACGCTTTCAATCAGGATGTGTCCGCTGGAGAACAAGGCCACCAGCGAGCCCAGGACCAACTCCTGCTGGCCGACGAAGACTTTGCCGATCTCCGCCGTGATGCGGTCGAACAGCCGCTTGGTGTCCGTCTGGCGGCTTGCAGGGAGCGGTGCGATCGCTGCCGCCTCGGTTGCCGGTTCGCCGGCAGAGAGCATCGGTTCGTCGTCGAAAGGTGAATTGCTCATGTCGCAGCCCCAAACAGTAACCCGGCATAGCCGACCACCCGGTGTGTGTCGCCGGAGACGGCGGCACTGGTGTCATAGCCTACGCGGACGCACCGGCCCAGCAGATCCAATTGGCGGAGGGTTTCCATCACCACGATCGCCGGCCGCACGCCGCACATGCTGATGTTGTGACGCGCTACTACCGTATCGTAAACGGCAGCCGGGTCAAGGGTTTCCACGGACTGCAAGGCGATTTCGTCCAGACGGCGGTTCTCCGGATCCGAGGCAAAATGATTCATGTCGCTGGAGATCACCAACAGCGGCCGCGGCTGTAACGACCGCAAGACATTGGCCAATCCCGCCGCTAACTGGCGGCAGCGTTCCAAGTCGCCGGCTCCGAGCGTAATTCCCACGACTCGCGCACGAGGCGCCAGCCGTGCCAGGATCGGCAGCTGGACCTCGATCGCATGTTCCTGCTGGTGCGCCGCGGCATCCAGCTGAAACCCGGGAACTTCGGCCGCCAAACGCCGCGCCAATTCGGGATCGGAGGCGATCGACCCGCCCGGCAGCAACCATGTATCATGCGGCGCAATCGCGAAATCGACGCCCTGCCGCGTGTGTTTCGGCGCAAGGATGATCACCGTTTCGGGAATCCGCACGCGGCGGAACGTTTGCGCGGCCAGGCGGCCGGAATAGATCAGGCCCGCGTGCGGCACCATGACGGCGGGCCAATCAGCAGGTTGCACGTCGCCATCGGCCAATAGATCGTCGAGCATCTTTGCCAACTGGCCGGGCTCGCCCGGATAGAACGTACCGGCTACCGCGGGCGGCCGCACGTTGGGCCCCGGACGAGGCCGAGGCACGCTGGACACGGAAAGCGACCCCTCCGTCGATTGCGCGGCCAGGCTGAACACCGATGCCGTCGCCGGACTGGCAACCTGGGCCGCTTGCGAAGCGGTTTGCAGCAGTTGCGGGATGGTCTGACGGGGATCGAAGACCCAGGCACTCCGGCTGTACTCTACAACCAGCAGCGCTCGCCGATCCGGATTCACGCCCGCCAAGTCGGGTGCGTCCGCCGTGCCATGCATGGCCGGATCGTACAACAGCGTCACCCCGACTTGAACTCGGTTCAGGTCCGCCGAACCCACACCGTTGCGGGCGAGCGTCTTGGCGGCCGCATCGCACAGCGAGAACAGGGTCGCCTGCAGAGGCACCCCGGGACGCAGCGACATCTGCGAGAAGGTGGACGGTTCCGTTTGCTCCCCTAGGCGAACGGACAAGGCGACGACTTCGACGGTACCGTCCGGACAGCCCGGCAGATAGTAGTTGGGCGTGGCGCCGCGGAGCAGAGCCTGGACGTTCTGGCGGCACTGGTCGGCCAGTCGCGGCAAATCCGCCGGAGCGAACCGCGGGGGCTTTTCGCCGCTGCCCGCCGCCAACACCTGGGCAGCGAAATCGCCGGGGACCATGTGGCCCTCGAACCGCAGCAGCCGAGCCTGGTCGTCTTGCCAGGCGGTCGTCGGCAAGCCGGCTTTGCGGCAGACGTGCTCCAAAAACTCCTCCGAGTTCCAGCCGTTCTCGACGGGGACCACGGGCAGCAGCAGACCGGTCGAGGTGCCGCGGGAGATGTGCAGACCGTGACGGCCGACTTCGACCTGCTTGATCCGTTCGCGGCCGCGAGCGTCGATCGGCTGGAATCCATACAGCAGGGTGACATCGAGGTGCAGATGGGGCAATTCCGTCGGGGAGATGGTGGGAAATCGCGAATCCTCGGTGGCCGTTCGCAAGGCGGCTTGCTGAACGGCCTCCAGAACGCGCATCGGCCGTCCCAAGACGCCACAGCAGGCCCGTAACCGGCCGCTGCGTTTGAGCGTCACAAAGGCGCCCATCACCCGTTGGTCAGCACTGCCCGCCAGCGTGGCGTCGGATAATTGCGGCATTCGCCCCTGGACACCAGCCGCGACAATTTCACACGCTGCCCGATGGACGGCGGCCTCTTGCCCTGCCGTCAGTTCGGGACTCGACGGCACATCGCCCGCATCCGCCCCCCGAGCCTCCGCGGGATTCTGACCGGTCGCCGGCTTCACTGCCATAACATGCTCCTTCTGCTCGGGTTTTCGTTTCGAGTTGTCGGATTTCGACGCGGCGTTGGCAAACTGCGAAATCCGCACCGGCAAACGCTTGCGACCCCAGTCGCCCGGAGTCGCCTCGAAGCGGCCGGCGATCTGGGCATCACAGTGACCGCACCGATCGCCGCGCAAGCGATAGACGCCTAGATCGTACCAATTCCGTTCGATCAGCAATTGGCCGCATTGCGGGCAATACGTACTCTGATGCTGGACATCATCGACATTGCCCACGTAGACAAACTTGACGCCCTGCCGCCGTGCGATCCCGTGCGCCGCCAGCAGCGTCTCGAGCGGCGTTCGCGGCGTGTCCCGCATGCGAAAATCGGGATGGAAGGCGCTGAAATGCACGGGGACCTCGTCGCCAACCGCGGCCAGGATCCAATCGCACATATTCCGCAATTCGTCCGCCGCATCGTTTTCTCCCGGAATCACCAGGTTCGTGATCTCGAACCAGACGTCCGTCTCGTGCTTCAGCCAGCGCAGCGTGTCCAAGACCGGCTGCAGGTGGGAATACGTCAGCTTGAAATAGAACTCCTCGGTAAAGGCTTTCAAGTCGACATTAGCCGCGTCCATCTCGCGAAAAAAGACTTCGCGAGCCGACGGCATGATGTAGCCCGCAGTGACGGCCACCGAGCGGACCCCAACCGCCCGGCAGGCTCGCGCCGTGTCGATCGCATACTCGGCCCAGATCACCGGGTCGTTGTACGTATACGCCACGCTTCGACAGTCGAGTTGCCGGGCGGCTGCGGCGATCATCTCCGGCGTCGCATACTCGCTCGAACGATCCACCTCGCGCGACTTGGAGATGTCCCAATTCTGGCAGAACTTGCACCCCAGATTGCAGCCGGCCGTACCAAACGACAGGACGCTGGTCCCAGGGAGGAAGTGGTTCAGCGGCTTCTTTTCGATCGGGTCGATGCAGAATCCCGTGCTGCGGCCGTATGTGCCGAGCACCATTTGGCCGTCACGGTTTTCGCGCACGAAGCAAAAACCGCGATCGCCGGGCTTCAGATTGCAGGCTCGCGGGCACAGGTCGCAGACGACGCGTCCGGCATCGTCGGCGGCGTGCCACCAGCCAGAGAGCTTGGTTCCATCCGGCAGCAATACCGATTCCGGCGGTAGGGTAACGACTCGCGACATGGTGCTTTAGAGGGTCTCGGGTTCTCCGCCCGGCGGCGGATTCTGCCGCAGGTGGGCGTCGCGCTGTTGCTGCTGGACACGCTGTTGGAATTGCGCGAACGTGCTCTGCAGCGATTGCAACAACCGCGGCACCTGAGGCACCGACATGAACACCCGCGACGAAACCGCCGACGTGGGAAACAGGTTGGTCAAAAAGTCGAATTTGAATTCGGACGGCGTATGCCCGATCATGACCCCGTTGGCATACGCGCCGGGGAGCAGGTCGTCCGCCAGTTTTAACTCGTCGTAAATCTCCTGAGCCGTCGGCTGCCGAGCGGGCGCAGGGCCGGCGGGCAGCGCCGGCGGTTCGCCAAATCGCTGGCGATAGATATCGAGGTTCTTCCGCAGCGCCTCGATGAATTGCGGCAAGGTCGCGTGCGGCATCACGATCCTGGCTGTCACCGAAGGCGGGGTGCTGAGGTTCTGAATGAAATCCAAAATGAATTCGGTGCCGCCGGTCATGACGATCGCGCCCGTGCTGAACGCACCGCGACTGACGCGTTCGGGTACGCGAGCACTGACATGCTGGACGCGGACCTGTTCGTTGTGGGCCCCGCCGCCTTCGACCGGACCGCCGGTTGGGTTCGCCGTTTCGCTCATAGCCGTTTGTGTCCCTTAGAACGGAATCTCGGGTTGCTGCCTGGCAGAGCGGTAAGTTTGAGTTGCGACAAGCACACGTGACCGCCCCGCAATCCTGCGCCTGCTACCCCTAGTGTACCAGTTTTCGCGGGAAACGACAGCAGACCGCCGCCCGTTTTGCAAATCGCCCATCAGGCCCCCATCCGGCAGGCAGGTCCTTTTCGGCCGCCACCGCAGTCGTTATACTCGGGAGTCAAGTGACCGAAATCGGGATGGGCGTGTTTGCCGGGAGGAGATCGCCATGGTCGAAAGTTATTTGAAGGGCTTGTTCGGACTCGAAGGCCAGACTGCGGTGGTCATCGGCGGGGCCGGCGTTTTAGGCGGCGCCCTGTGCCGAGGGTTAACCGGGGCCGGCGCACATGTCGTCGTCGGGGATGTGACGGAGGAGCCCTGTCAGAAACGAGTGGCGGAACTGACTCAGTCCGGCGGCAGTGCTAGCTACGCCCTTGTCGACGTGACGAGTCGCAAGTCCATCGAAGATCTCTTGGCGACGGCGGTCCAGCAAAGAGGCCGCGTCCAGATTCTGGTCAACTGCGCCGGGGTGAACGCGGCCAACGATTTCCTGGAGGCCACCGACGCCGACTGGGACCGCATCTTGACGATCAATCTGCGGGCCGTATTTCAGGCTTGCCAGATCTTCGGCCAGCACATGATCGACGCGGGCGGCGGGGCCATCGTGAACATCGGCAGCGTCACCTCGCATCTGCCTTTGTCCCGCGTATTTGCCTACTCCGCGTCCAAGGCCGGCGTGCTGAACCTCAGTCGCAACGTCGCTCAGGAATTTGCCACCAAGGGGGTCCGCGTCAATTGCATCTGCCCCGGCTTTTTTCCCGCCGAGCAGAACCGCCGGGTACTGACTCCCGAACGGGTCGACTCGATCATGCGAGGCACACCGATGAAGCGGTTTGGCGAAGCCGACGAGTTGGTCGGAGCCCTGCTGCTGTTGGTTTCCCCCATTGGCGGTCAGTTCATCACGGGGACGCATATCAACGTCGATGGCGGTTTCACGGCTGCCTGGTTCTAAGTCCCCTCGCACAAGGCTGCCAGGTGTGTGACACCGCCTCTCATACCGCCCGCGGTTCAGGATGGCAGCGATCTGAGGCGCGGAATTACCTGGCAGACTACCCAGTTTCACTTGACCGGATTCTGCCAGACGCTATTATCCGGCCCAGCACATCGGCCTTGCCGTCGCCGGAGCGTGAGCCCCTCGGGGCTACTCCTCGGATTGGCTCCGCAGGCAGCCATCCTGAAAGCTCGTCGATCGGATGAATTGGCCCGTGGGAGTCATGCCTCCCACGGGCCATTTTTTCGTTCTTGTATCGGGAACGCGAATTCTCCAATTCACGCGACTGGGGCGTGGCCTGGACGTGCTGGCCGTGTTACGATTCTTTGCCGGCTGGCAGCCCGTGCTACGGGAATTTGCTCGGTAGTCCTCTCGTGTGGAGTTGGCTCATGGTCAGGACGGGAAAAGAAATTTGCGTCTCCGAGTCTGGCGCACTGACAGAGCGTCGATGCCGTTGGAACTGGGTTCAACGAAGCTTCCCCAATATGGAATCGACGCCGCAATGAACCATCCCCCTTCCATTTCGTGGGTCACGCGGCTCCGAAACGTCATCCTATCAGTCGGCCCCGGCATTTTCTGCATCGGCTATACCGTCGGCACCGGCAGCGTTACCACGCTCAGCAAAGCGGGCGCGGACGTGGGCATGTCCTTGCTGTGGCTGCTGGCCCTGTGCTGTTTGTTTATGGGCGTTCTCATGGAAGCGTTCGGGCGTTACGCGGCCGTGACGGGGGATACCGCCATTCACGGTTTCCGGAAGAATCTGGCGGGCGGGCCGGGCATCGCGGTCTTCGTCATTGCCGGCGTGCTGCTGGCCCAGTACGGGGCCATCATGGGCATCACCGGACTGTGTTCGTCGATGATTACCGAGGTGCTGGAGTTGAATGTCGAGTTGGCAGGCATCAGTACCTACGCGCTGCGTCTAATAGTCGCCGTCGTGATCGTGGTAACGCTGTACGCCATCCTGCTAGTCGGCCGGTACTCGTTCTTTGAAAAAGTGCTGGTGTTTTTCGTCGCCTTGATGAGCCTTGGCTTCATCGTTTCGACGTTCGTCGTCTTGCCCGCGCCCCTGGTGTGGGCGCGTGGCATGGTGCCCAGCTTGCCCGCCAACCCCGATCACTTTGTGCTGGTTCCGGCGCTGGTGGGCACCACCATGGCCGCCGCGACCTTTGTCGTTCGGCCGTTGTTGGTCAAGACGAAGGGCTGGGGCATCGCCGAACGCCGCGAACAGACCCGGGACAGCGTCATCGGAGCGCTGCTCATGTTCGTGGTGGGCGGCGCGATTATGGCCAGCGCCACCGGGGCCATGCATGCGTCGGGGCACACCGTCAATCACGTCATGGACATGGTCAGGGCCCTGCAGCCGGCGGCCGGCCAATTCGCCACGGTGCTCTTCTTTATCGGGGTGCTCAGTGCCGGGTTGTCATCGCTGATCCCGATCATGATGGTTGCACCGCTGCTGATTGCCGATTATCGGGACGGCCGGATGGAAACGGATACCAGGTTGTTTCGCATCCTTGCCGCAGTGACCTGTGTGATGGGACTGACCGTTCCCGTGCTGGGAGTCAATCCGATCCAAGCGCAGATTGTAACCCAGATTGCCGGGGTCTTCGTGCTGCCGCTGTCCATCGGCGCGATGATCTATTTGGTGAACCGGAAAGACCTGATGGGTGCACACCGGCCGGGATGGGCCATGAACGCCGGCATGGCGGCGGCTTTTCTGTTTTCGATCCTCATCATGTACAGCGGCATCCTCGCCGTAGCAGAAAAACTCAAGGGCTGATGTCTCCGCCGAAACGGGCTGCCGGAGCGCCGCGACGGGCCGGAGTCCTTCCCACATCCCAGTTGAATCGCCTCGCGGTTCCTGCCGCTGGATGTTTTGCGTCTTCATCCTGTGCAGAAAAACGCTAGAATGGGAACATCCTGACAGACAACCGTTGCGGGGTTTGGATTATGCATCGAAGAAATGCCTTTACGCTCGTCGAATTGCTGATCACGCTGGCGATCATCGGGATCCTTGTGGCACTGGCGCTGCCAGCCGTGCAGGCGGCTCGGGAAGCCGCGCGAAGACTCCAGTGCAGCAACAACCTGCGACACATTGGCATCGCGTTGCAGTTGTACCATGACACCTTTAACCGCTTGCCGTCGGGCTACATTTTCGATCCTCCTCCGCCGGCCGCCGCGGGCTCGTCACCCGTTGCATCGGTCAACAGGACGGCCTCGCGGCGCTTTGACGCCCCGCCGCCCACCGTGCAGATGGCGCCAAATGGTCCCGGCTGGGGGTGGGCGGCGCTGCTTCTGCCCTTTGCGGAACAGGCTTCGCTCGCCTCCCAAATCGACTTCCATCGGACGGTCGAAGATCCGATAAACGCGGCGCCGCGGATATTCGAAGTGCCTTACCTGACTTGTCCCAGCGACACGGCGACCGGAGTCTACACCGTGCTGAACGAACTGAGCGAGCCGTTGGGCCTCGCTGCCACCAACAGCTATGCAGCTTGTTTCGGCTCGTACCAGGTGATTCTGCCTCCGGGCGCAGTTCCAGGCCGAGGCGAAGTGATCGTGGGCGGGTTGATCAATACGGATCCGGACCACGGAAACGGGCTGTTCTTGCGGAACAGCGGCGTTCGTTACAGCGAGATCACCGACGGGTTGTCGCAGACGATGGCCGTGGGAGAACGCGCTGCGGTATTCGCCAAATCGGCCTGGTCCGGCGTGATGACCGGCGGCACCGTACGAACGACGCCCGGCGCTCCGGTCTACATCGCCAATGTGGAGCTTGCGCCCACCATGGTGCTGGCTCGCATCGGCAATCGTACGCTGAACTGTGCGTACAGCGAGCCCTACGACTTTTTCTCCGCCCATACGGATATCGTGTACTTCTTGTTTGCGGACGGGTCGGTGCAGGGACTCGCCGCAAGCCTCGACTTGAGCACGCTCCACGCGCTGGCGACGCGCGGTCTAGGCGACTAGCGAACGGCTGGCCGCGTGTGAAACGCGGACCCTCGCGCGGGGTGGGTGGCGATCAGACGGTTGCGCAAAACGCTAGCACCCGGTCATCATACCCCGAAACGTCAGCGAGGAAATGCCGTTCTTCCTCGCATTCCTCCTCGCTGACGCTTCGGGTTGCGATGCGCAACACGACGATCAAGGCCCGCAGGGTGCAATCCTGCCATCGCGGTGCCCGGTCTCCGCCTTGCCCAGGGCGCGTTCTACGCGGCCGACCTGCCCGGTCGGCGTTTCACGGAGCGAGGCTGGCCAAAGCCCAGCGTGGCCAGTAGCCAGCGGATCGGCTTTCGCCGGGCTTCCCAGCGATACCGGCGGGTGACTTCGAAACTGGGGGCCAAGCGTTTATCGCGAAACTCACCCGTGGCCGGGTCCTCGCGTCGAACCGGATAACCGTTCAGTTCGTTGAAATCGCGGAACTCGTGTTCCAGCCATTGCAGATCGACGGCCGGAATCGGTTTCGGTGTGGTTTGCTGCTGGTAGTGCCCGACGGTGGAGATCAAGCTGTCATGGGGCACGTTCCAAAACGACTGATCTTTCCGCCGACAGTCGGCGATCTGTGCCGGCATTTTCGGCCAGCGAAGCATGGCCTTGTCCCAAGGCAGATCGAGTTGCTGGCAGGCGGTGCGGAGGATCGGTTCGGGGGTTGCAATCAAGCTCTCGTACTTGATGATCGTCCACCCGGCGTGCGCGAAATCGCTGCAGTCCTCGGCAAATCGGCGGAGTCGCATCCGCAACGGCGGGTCTTCGGCCGTAATCCCATTGGCAGCATACGAACCGCCCACCAGACTGGCCCATAGGTCGCGCAGGTCGCGTACGACCAGCAGGGGATAGACGTCCCAACCCAGGTCGCCATAGTGCCGCACCAACTCGCTCATCCGGAAGCTGCCCACGTTCGACTTGTACCAGGCATGCGGCGTTCCCAACCGAGGGTCGAGAAAGGGCAACAGGTCGTTGTCGGCGTCCAGCACGCCGTCCATGTCCGACCGCTGGAGAAAGCACCAAGACACCAACGTCGAGCCACTTCCCTGCAGACCGCCGCACAGGTAGAGTCTTCGAGAGATACCCTTCATCGTTTGCCCCTCGTCGCTGCGTCCCTTGGCTGCGGGCCGCCAGTTACGTCCGCCGTCGGCGTCGTCAACTGCGGCCCCGCTGTGGCCGCCAAACTCTGTTTCCCGCCTTGCCCTGGAATCGCTGCCGAGCCATGCCAACGACGGCAGCGAGTCCTCCCCTCAAAGTCTATCGACCGCCGAGTTGTCGCTTCTTCAGGCGTTGTTTCCGCCGCCGAGGAATCCGCTTCAGTCTGAGGGCGAATCAACCGCAAGCGCGGTGAAACCGCCATCTTCGACACGGCACGCAAGGCTGCGGTGGTGAATTCCACGCCCCGCATCGGTCGTGGAACGAAGGCCCGGCGAGCCGTCCACCGGGGCGCGCACCGGTGTCCCTTCGCCGAAGGCCGGAAGTCTAGACGGAAGCGTCGTTCGTGGCAATATCGACGCGCGCGGAAAACCAATCGATCACCTCGGCCGCCCCGCTCGAAGTCTCCAGCCGCAGGCCGCCCTGCGCAAAACCGCTGCGCAATTGGGCGAGAGCTAATACCGTTTGCTGCCGGGGCGACCAAACGACCGAGGTGACACGGCCGATCGGTTGTCCAGCCACCGTCAGTTCCTGGCCGGCCGGCAACGCGTCCGCACCGAACCATCGCAGGCCGACCAGTTTTCGGTTGACGTGCCCGAGCGCGTCAATCCGGGCAACGGTCTCTTGCCCCAAGTAACAGCCCTTCGTAAAACTGATCGCCGCCGCATCGCGGTTCACCTCTTGCGGCAGACAGTCCTCGTTGATGTCTCGACCGAACAGCGGAAACCCGGCTTCCACGCGGGCGATGTCGAACACCTCCGCAGCACACGGTCGAACGCCGCCGGCGATCAGGCGGCGGCCGAGTTCGTCCGACCGTTCCGCGGGACAGCTGACGAGAAAAGCAGGCACGACGGCCAACGGCACGCGACGTACGGAAATCGGAACCCCCGAGACATTGCCCGTCTGATGAGCCAGCAAACCGTCGGGGACCGGACCGCCGACCAGCGCCGCCAACGCCGCGGCGGCGTGCTGACCGGCGACGAAGAATTCGACGGCCCGCGCTTGCAGGTCGTGGAATTGCACGTTCTCGCGGATGACGTACCGGTCAAGGTGCCGGACGATCGTCTCGCCTTGGCCCGGCGACGTTTCCAAGGTCAAGTCCTCCGAACCGCAGAAGACGAATACATGACCGACCAGCTTGCCTTTTGCGTTCGTCAGGAAAGCTTCACAGCCGGTGCCGCGTACCAGTCGCTTGATGTCGTTGGTGCAGAATCCCTGCAGGAATCGCACGCGGTCTGCGCCGGTGACGCGGATCTGCGTGCGGTCGCCGACATCGACAAAACCGGCGTGATCCAACAGGAACGTGTACTGTTCGATGGTTTCCGGAGCGATGGGAGGGGGCGTCATGTTCAGTCTCCTGCGATAGCAGCGGGCGGGGGCTAGCGTTCTACTTCCACGGCCACGCCGGCTCGATGTGCGTCGGCCAAAACGAGGAAGGAATCGAATTGTTGACAGAGATGATCGACTTCTTCTTCTTGCGAGACGTAGCCGACCCCCAGTTCTTCGACCGTTTCGCCGTCCAAGCCGCTGAGCAGGTACACCTGAATGCGGTCTCGGGCTTCGGCTAGCAGCGCGGCCGACAAGGCGTCCGGCGACCGCGCGCGACGGATTTCGCGGAGCGCCTCGGGGGCTTCGTTCAAGGTGGTCAGCGTTTGCAGCGCCGGGCCGGGCAAGCAGCGGAGGTCCGTACACAAGAGAATGACGCCCGCGTCGTCCACCGCGGCCAGCGCGGTCGATAGCGCGCGGGCAAAGTTCTCCCAGGTCTGTTCCGTGCGGTCGCCCTCGATCGTCGCGATCACCAAACTGGAACGGTGAGGCACTCGGTACAACCAAGCGGCATCGCACAGGCGGCGGCCGCGTTTGGCGACGGCGTCGGGACTGCCGGCCAAAGCGTGCAGGATGGTGTTGCCACCGCCCGGGACCAGTTGCAGGATGATCTGAATCCCAAGCAGCCAGGCCGCTTCTTCGGTCTCCTCCCGCCGCCGTTTTTTCTGGACCGACACGCGCGCGGAATCGGCCGCCTGAAATCGCTCGCGCGTCTTGGCGTCCGAGAACGTGGGAAACAACCCGCCATGAACGCCGAGCCGGCCCAACACGCGGCGGGGACGGAGGCAACCGATCGGCAGGACCAGATCGGCATCGAACAATTGCCGATGAATGTAGATCGGGCGATTTTCCTTGGAGGCCGCCAGATAACTCAACTCCGCCTGGTTCTGCGGGTCGTGCTCGACAACGCGGACCGACGCGGCGACGTCGGGCGCGAGGCCAGCCGTCACGTCCCCGCCGCAAATCCCGTTTTCTTCCGGCGCCAGCAACAGCGTGATGTCTTCCGGCGAAACCGAGCCGGCCAACAGCGATTCGACGGCACCGGCAACCACGGCATTCCGTTGCGGTACGCCCCTGTCGATCGCCAGAACCACTCGGTCCCCCGGCGTGACCGCCCGTTGCAGCGGGGGGTAGTCCAGAGGCTTGGACAACGCAGCAGCCACTGCCGCAGACGGATTGTCCAGCGGATGCCCCCGCGACACGCTGAACTCCGCCACCGTCGCCTCCGCGGGCGGCTCGATCCGCAACTCTTGTCCCTCGCCGTACCGCAAACAAATCATGCTGCCGTCGCCTCGTCGAGCTGTCGCCAGAATTCCGCCGCTTGGCAGAAATTGTCCAAGAGCACGTCGGGCCGCGCCCGAGCCAACTCGTGCTTGTCATGCATCCCCGTCGCCACGGCTACCGCCTTGGCCCCGATGTGCCGAGCGCACTGGATGTCCAACAGGGTGTCTCCCAGTACCCAAATCCGATCCAACTCAATAGCACCGTCGAGTGCCTGACGGGCTGCTGCCAGCGCATGCTCGGCCACCCCGTTACGTTCTGGAGCCACTTCGCCATAGCCTCCAAAGGCAAAGTGATGGTCCAGCCCGAAATATTCGAGTTTCAGGCGAGCCCCCTCGGAGACATTCCCTGTGAGCAAGCCCAAGGCCACATCCGGCCGAGCCGCAAGTCGGTCCAACACGTCACCGACGCCAGGCAACACGCAACCTGGCCGCCGCGGCAACTGTTCGCGGAGATGCCGAATATAAGCCGTACGGAAACGATTCCAGTTTTCCGCCGAATCCTCGACACTCCGCCAATGGAACAGATCCCGAGCGATTCCCCGGTCGGTTCGCCCGGCGGTGGGGATGTCCTGCGGCGGCGGACAGTCGAAAAGGTCCGCAAAGGCTCGGCGTAACGATTCCATGCCAGAACCGCCCGTGTTGATCAAAGTCCCGTCAATGTCGAAGAAGATAACGTGCATGTATGCTAATATCCGTGATTCCAAGTTTCAGTCAACATCACGCAGGAGAGTGTAACGAGCATGGCGACGCTGCAGGCGGTGATTTTTGATGTGGATGGCGTTCTGGTCGATTCTTATCAAGCCCACTATGAAAGCTGGCAATTGGCCTGCTTGGAACGTGGTCTGGAAATGACCTCAGACCAGTTCATCGCGACGTTCGGCCGCACCAGCCGGGAGATTATAGTCGATTTGTGGAACAGCCAAGTCGCCACTCCCGCAGCGGTGGCCGAATTGGAAGATCGCAAGGAGGTCTTGTTCCGTGAACTTCTGAAACAGCGGTTTCCCTTGATGGAGGGGGCTGCCGATCTGATCGCCGCGCTGCACCAAGCGGGATTTCGGCTGGCCGTCGGCTCGTCCGGCCCGCCCGACAACGTGCATTTGGTCCTGGATCGTTTGCAACGTCGAGCATGCTTTCACGGGATCGTCACCGGCGTTGACGTACAACGGGGCAAACCGGATCCGCAGGTCTTTTTGATTGGTGCCGAACGGGCCGGCGTCGCTCCAGCGGACTGTGTCGTCATCGAGGACGCCCCCGTCGGCGTGGCCGCCGCCCACGCCGCTGGCATGAAATGCATCGCGCTCGCCAGCACGGGTCGGGTGCGGGAATCCCTCGTTGCAGCGGATCTTGTCGTGGACAGCCTCCGCGAACTCGGCCCGGAGCGAATCGCCCGCCTGTTGGCGCCGGATTGAAGGAAGCTTTGGTGATGCACCTTCAAGCCGTTTCCTCCGGCCCGTAACGCCGCAAGTATCCGCCGACCCGGAGCTTGCGCGCCGTGTTATCGGAACTCATGTATCGGATCTTTCCAAAGATGGGCCGCTCGGGGCCCCAGGCGCGATCGTAGCGGCCCAACACCCAGAAGATGCCGCTGTACGAGTTCGGGTTGCGTCCGTCCAATGCGTATTTGTTGTTCAATTCGATCAACACGTCCAATGCCGCCTGCGGGCTGGCGGACCACTCGACGACTTTCTTGCCCCACAACATGCGCAGATAATTGTGAATCCGACCCTCTCGAACCAGCTGCCGTTGCGCCGCGTTCCATAAAAGATCGTGCGTCCGTGCCGATTCGAACTCGTCCAACGTGTAAATATATTCGCGCGGATCGTCCGCATGTTCGGCTAATGTTTGCCGTGCCCAAGCGGGCAGCGATTCGTAGCGGTCGTAGTCGCCGTTGCGCGAACACATGTTGTACCCCAGTTCGCGCCAAGTGATCAGCTCGTCCAAAAACGACTCGACGTGCTCTTGCAGCCCCCACCAGCCCGTGGAACTGCCGTTGACTTTGGCCGAGATCCGATCCGTGTTCCAGCCCGCCTGCTGCATCACCTGGGCGAATACCTGATGGACCGAAAGATGACCAAAGTGGAGATAGGGCGACAAACCGCTGGTAGCTTCCGCATCCGGCTCGTTCCGCGATTCGGCGTAGTGGGCCAGTTTGTGTTCGAGGAAGGTCCGTAGCGTCTGCCCTGCCGCGACCGAACCGCCTGCCGTTGCAGCCGGACGAACGGCGTGATCGATCGGCAAGCGGTTCAGCTGCCCTGGTCGGGCGACGAACTCGGACGGAATTGCGGCGGCCGGCCAGCGTCGTAAGACATGGTTGGGCAAGTCCTCCATGATGGGCAAACGACAGTTGTGGAGCGGATTTTCTTCGGGCATCGCATCCGACTCCAAATACGGCCGAAGATTCTTTTGAAGAAAGCGCCGAAAGTCGAAGGCACGCGAAAACGTGCGATCGGCGGCGCGCATGGGAAGCAGGCCGTTGGAGTCGATCAGCTCGAATCGCGTGGGGACTTGGCGAGCGGCCGCCTGGACCATTCGAGGCAGAAAAAAGCTGGGAAAATCGTCGCTGACGACCACGCAGGCATGGCGAGCCAATTCGGCCAGCAAGCCCCGGCCTGCGCCGAGTTCGGGTTCCAGGTATGGATAGTACAAGAGATTGGCCCGAGAAAACCGTGCCTGATTGTCCGCCATCCCTTGGATGACGAAGGCGTGCAGGCGGTCGCTGGCCCAGCGATAGTCGCAGCGCAGAGCCTCCAACACCACGAGCGGTTTTCTTAGGTCTCGAGACCACTCGATCGCTCGCTGCAGGCTGAAATTCCAGCCCGTGCGACGAAAAGCGGTCATCCAATACAGCACATACCGCCCGTCTCGATCCGCCGTCTGCTGCTGGCCCACGCTGCGAATGCGAAGATCCGGAACCACGGTCATTCTTTGATTTCGTCCAACGCTTGCTGCAGCCTGGACTTGCCTTGAGCTCCCACGAAACGGTTGATGATTTCGCCACCCTTGAAGATCAGCAGTGTGGGGATCGCACTTACTCCGTACTGCTGGGCCGCCCCCGGGTTTTCGTCGATGTTCATCTTGCCCACTTTGACCGCGCCTGCGTTGGCGGTCGCCAGTTCATCGATCATTGGCGCGATTTGCCGGCAGGGGCCGCACCAAGGAGCCCAAAAATCAACCAGAACCGGTTCCGATGCCTCGAGCACCTCCGCGGCGAAGTTGCTGTCCGTAAATTCGCTGACGTTCGCACCCATCGTTGTTTTCTCCCCAAATCCTTCTTCAGAAAAATCCTAACCGCCGACCGGTCCGTCCCGTCAGGACCTCATGCCAACAGCAAGGGAACATAAAAAGCATTCTCGGGATTTTATAGGCGAGCGACCCGCAATGTCAATCAAGGGGGCGCGCGTCCCTCGCCACGAGGACTTGTAGTCCTTATACTGTTTCGCCATGGATCCAAAGCTTGGCAGAACCAATTTCACCCCACTGTGGTTGCGGCCTTTGGTCCGCTTTACGCGAGGCATGGCATGGCAGAAACACATACCGAACAAGTGCTCGTGATCCCCACGCATCTGTTGCACGAACTTGGTTATTTCCAAGGCTTTACGGCAAATGTGGGGCGTTATCTCGAAGAACTGCAGAACCCCCGCAACGCCAGCTATCGGCCGCGTAGCGAAATGGAGCAGGATCCGAGTTTCAAGCAGCTCATTCCCTACACGATTTTTCGTTACAAGGACAGCGCGGGACAATCGTTCGTTTTTCACTACACTCGCGGCACAGGCCAGGGCGAAGCTCGTTTGCACCGAAAACGCAGCATCGGGATCGGCGGTCATATCTCGGTTGATGATGCCGGAACCCCAGACCCCTACAGCGAAGGAATGAGGCGGGAACTGGACGAAGAAGTCGTCATTGACAGTCCTTATCGTGAGCAGTGCGTGGGCTTGATCAATGACGACCAGACCGAGGTGGGAAAAGTACACTTGGGGGTGGTCCACTTGTTGGATCTTGAACGGCCTCACGTTCGGCCTCGGGAAACCGAAATCGTCGCCGCCGGATTTGCACCGCCGCCGGAACTGCTTGCGGAGATGGCAGCCTTTGAGAGTTGGTCGCAGATTTGCTTAAAAGCTCTGTTCGCTGAAGGTTAATTCTCGGGGCGATGGCATGGCAGGGGCGTCTTGCCCCCGCCATGCTCTCTCACAGGCCGGCAGCTTGTGCTATGTTTCATGCAGGCCAAAGCCTGGACTCCAACTTATTGCGGCATCACCGAACGCCAGGCATTTTCGCCCGAATCCGCTTGGCTTGCGGCATCGCTTTGGCTGCTGTGATCGGAAAAGTCAACACAGCCGGGCTAGTATGCCGCTAGTTACGATGAAATGGACGGCAAACTAACAACCGACCGTCCTGATTTTCCGAAATGGAAAATGTTAACTTCCGTTGGCGGAACTTTTTTACACGCTGCAACATCTCTAGAGGGGATTACGCCTTGGGGCATATCCTTTCTTTTTGATGAAGTCCGCCGAAATGGACTGTGGAATTTGTCCGGCCGCTCAATTAAACTGGCGAAGATTGGCGACCTCTGCCGGGACTAAATCGAGTTTGAGAGAGGGTCACGTCGTGAATTCGCGATTTTTGAAGGCGTCGAAAGCGGTGCGCAAAGGGTTGACGGAGAAGCCAGGGCGGCGTGCCCAGGCGAGAAAACGTCAGCATCGGCTGTTGTTCGAAGCGTTGGAGGATCGCCGCTTGCTGGCGGTCTCGCCGTCGCTGCTGCAGACGATCGAAGGCTTCAACATCGATGACAATGCGTTCAATAACAATTTTGCTGTTGTCCAGCCGCCGGATCCTCACGGCGCGGTTGGCCCGAACCATATCCTGAACGTCGGGAACCAGTCGATTCAGTGGTTCACCAAGGCTGGCGTCCAGCACATGCAGACCAGCCTGAAGAACTTCTTCGCTCCGCTCCGCCCCGATTATGGGGTCTTTGACCCCAAGGCCGTTTACGACCAGCACTCGAACCGTTACGTCGTGATCGCTTTGGAGGCCTACCTGCGAAGCTCTGGCGATTTCTACGACATGTCCCGGATTATGGTTGCCGTATCGGACGACGCCGACCCGAACGGGACCTGGTACTACCACTCCATCAACTCGATGGTCAATGTGCCGGATCCTACGAATCCTGGGGTCCTAATTCGTAGTTGGACGGATTATCCCGGCCTCGGGCTCGACAAAGACGCGTTGTATGTAACGGGCAGCCTGTTCGACGTCGACGACCTGGAACCGCAAGGCAGTCGCCTGTGGATCGTCGATAAAGGCTTGGGCAAAGGCGGCCTGTACGACAATGGTCCGGCCGCCGTCACGATGTGGGATGCGGCACGGTTGGCGGGCGTCGATTTCAGCGGAAATTACACCGGTGGAACTCCTGAATTCCGCAGTATGCAGCCGGCCCATGTTTTCGGCACCGCGCCGGCAGGGGTGGGCACTTGGCTGGTCATGTACGACGGGATGAACAACGGCGTGCAAGAGTTCGTCGATGTGGTCCGGGTCAGCAATCCCTTGACACAGCCGACATTCAGGCATTTCTCGGTCAACGTCGGCGACATCGAAGACAGCTCGATCGTTCCCATCGACTACGCCTCTCCCCAGCGTGGAACCGTGGCGCCGATTGACGGGGGAGACAGACGCATCACCAGTGTCGTTTGGCGGAACAATTCCTTGTACGCGACCACGGTGATTTATCCCACGTCGGGGCCTGACACCAATCAAGTGACCACCCATTGGTTCCGCTTCAACACGTCCAACGCGGATATGCTCCCCTTGGCGGACCAAGGGAATATCGGTGGCGAAGAGTTGGGGTTTGCGGCGCACACCATTTGGCCGGCGGTCAACGTCGACACCTACGGAAACATGGTCGTCAGCTTCTCGGCAACCGGTCCGACGCTGTACCCGGGATCTTACTACGCTGTTCGCACCCCCACCGATCCGGCAGGCACGGTGCGCATGGCGGGAACGCTGGCGGCGGGGCAGGATGTTTTCGCCCTCGGTGGTAACACGGCAACGTCCCAGAATCGCTGGGGCGACTATACCAGCGTGGCCTTGGATCCGACGGATGGCGTCACGTTTTGGTTGTATAACATGTATGCGTTGCCTCGGCTGACTACGAACGGCCGCTGGGGGACCCGTTGGGGCAGTCTGCAGATCGCCGCCCCCACTCCGCCTCCGCCGCCCGGTCCGGTGACGATCAGCGGCGTGGTGTGGCACGATCAGGACGAGAATCGGCGGCGGGACTTGATCGAGCCCGGCTTGCGGGATTGGACGGTATATGTCGACTTGGACGGCGACGGCGAGCGGGATCTGGGCGAGCCTGCGGTCAAGACCGATTCGGCGGGGCGTTACAGCATCACGGTTGATATCCCGACCAATGGCACGCTCATCGTTCGTCAGGCGGTAAAGCCGGGTTGGCAGCAAACATTTCCGGTGCAACCCAGCTTGGCTCATGTCCTGACCTTGACGGGCGGCGGGACTATTGCGGACGTGAATTTCGGCAACAGCGACAACGCGGGCTTCGACTGGGGCGACGCGCCGGCTCCATACCCCACGCTCAAGTCGGCGAACGGTCCGCGGCATGCCATCCTTCCTGGTTTCGGTTTGGGCGTGAATTTAAATGATGGTTTGACGGCGCTGGTCGATGGAGAGCCCGACGGCATACCGCATCCGAACGCCCTGGGCGACGATCTCGACAACTTTGACGACGAGAACGGCGTGGTCTTCACGACGGGGATGACTCCCGGCAGGACCGCGATCATCACCGTCACGGTATCGACGGGATCCAACGCGCCCGGCATGTTGCAGGGTTGGATCGATTTCAATCGCAATGGCAGCTGGGCGGATTCCGGCGAGCAGGTGTTCAAGAACCTGACGTTGGGTGCGGGGGTGCATACGCTGGAAGTCAACGTGCCGAGCACGGCCATTCCCGGCACGACGTTCGCGCGGTTCCGTTACGGCTACGAGAAAGACCTTTCGTACGTAGGGTCTTCGTTTGCGGGCGAGGTCGAAGACTATCGGGCCGATATCCTGACGGACAGACCGGTGGCCGTGGATGATCGGTTTGAAGTGGAGCAAGACAGCCGGGACAACGTTTTCCGAGTGTTGGCCAACGATATTCCCAGTTCGAGCGGGATTGCCAACGTGCGGATACGCGATCCGCTGAATACCGCCGGTGCGTCCGGCACCGCGGTCATCGACCGCAACGGCACGCCCAACGACTTTACGGACGACTTCATTCGCTACACGCCCGCTCGCGGTGCTTTCGCGCCCGACGCATTCTCCTACACGATCGAAGACATCGTCACCGGGAGCACCTCGACAGCGACGGTGTACGTGACGATTATTCAAGCGGGAGGTCTCGTGCCGATTGCCGTCGACGACAGCTATCTGGTGCCGCCGCCGACGGTTCCTGTCGCGCTGCTGGATGTGCCGACGGATCCTTTCTTGTTCAACGTGTTGAAGAACGATCGCGTCGGGCCGACGGGGGCGATCAGTATCCCGACCAATGGCTTGGATTCCTCTTCTACGATCGGTTCCGTGGCGTTGGAGTTGCGCACGGTGAACAACCAACCGGTGCAGATGGTGCGGTACACGCCCGCGAGCAACTTCAGCGGCACGGATCAGTTCCGCTATACGATTGTCGATTCGTTCGGCAGCACATCGACGGCCACAGTAACGGTACAAGTTGGGGTAGATCGAAGGACGGATGATGTCGTGCGTTACCGGTTGGTGACCGCCGACATGAACGGCAATCCCATCTCGGAAATCGGACAGGGGATGCCGTTCCAGGTCCTGACCTACGTTCAGGATGTGCGGAACGAACTGGGATATGCCCAAGTGCCGAATTTCCCGCCCAACAATCGCGGCGTTTACTCGGCCTATATGGATCTGCTGTACGATGCAGGCCTGGTATCCTTTGCGTCGGTGCAGTTTTCGCCGGACTATAGCGAAGGCCAGTTCGTCGATCCCCGCGTGCCTGGCATCCTGGACGAGATCGGGGCTTTTCAAGGAAACGGCTCGAACAACAACAATGGCAATCCGTACGGTCCGTCAGAACGATTGCTGTATAGCGCGGTATTTACGGCCAGCGCGTTGGGCACCGCTCGTTTCAAAAGCGATCCGGCGGACGTCCTTCCCTTGCACGAAACCGCGCTGAATGTGCCGCCCAATTCGGTTGGGTATGCCCAAGTCGATTACGGCGCGACGACGATCAACGTCATCGATTCGCCCGACTTGGTACAAGTCCGCTTGGAGGCGACAACGCTCCAAGGAACCCCGCTGCCGAACAACCAAATCGCCGCGGGAACCGAGTTCTACGTCAAAGCTTGGGTCGATGATATCCGCACGACGATCGCCCCCAATCAGCAAGGCGTATTCTCTGCCTACTTGGACATCATCTATAACTCGACCTTGGCCCGGCCCGTCACGGTGCCGACGAACGTCAACCCCTTGGGGTTTGACATCACCGCCGGGGCCCTGTTCCAAGGAGGTTTGCTCAAGGGCATCAACCGCAGCACGGTGGGAATCGTCGACGAAGTCGGCACGTTTCAGGGCCTCGTCGCACAGACCTTCTCGAACGAACAATTGCTGTTCCAGATCAGGTTTGTCGCGCAAGGCGGCGGCTCGGGAACACTCGTCTTTACGGCCGATCCGGCGGATAATCTGCCGTTGAACGAGACGACGCTGATCAAGCCGGATCCCGGAGTGTCCGTCCCACCCGCCCAAATCCGTTACGTGAGCACTGCGCCAATCATCGTTCTGGGCGGTTCCGGGGAAGGGGAATTCACCAATCCCTACAACCGTTTCGACGTGAACAACGACGGGTTTGTGACGCCCATGGACGCGCTGGCCTTGATCAACATTTTGAACTTGTCCGGCCCCGTCGACCTGAGCGGCTTGGTGCCGGGGGGCGAGGGCGAGGCGAGGGGGCCGTATTACGACGTGAACGGGGATTTGTACATCTCCCCCATGGACGTATTGGCGGTGATCAACGCGATCAACAGCGAAACGGTTCCGTCGGGAGCCGAAGGGGAAGCTCCCCTGCCAGCGCCGCTGAATCTGACGCAGCAAGTCGCCGGTCTCGGCACCTCCAACGACTTGGTGGCCTGGGCAGTGTTCGAGTCGCCGGAATCCCCAATTGCGATTGGTGCCGAATCGGCAAACCGTTCCGATCCAGGCTGGTGGGCACCCGAGGAGGATGACGAAGATTCCCTCGCGGACGCAAACCGTCAGATGGATGCGTTTGCGGTGGACTCGGCATTCGAGCAGCTGCTGGACGACGACTTGGCCGGCGATATCGCCACGGCGTGGGGGCAGGAATTGGGGGCTCAGGGCCTATTGGCGGCCTTGGTTTAGTGGCGGTCTGCCGACAACAAGTCGAGGGTCGCCAGGGGAAGACGGCGGGAAGTTCCAGCGGGCACCCACATCGCTGCGCAAGAAAAATTTCCGATTCTTGCGCATCGGGTGTTGACAGCACGCATATGCTTCTGTTTGAATGGAACCAATTGGGAGGGGAGATTACGCCTGTGGCAGGTTGGGTCTCCTCCTGCCAGCGGTTGCCTTCCCGATCGTTTTCGCCCGCCAAGACGACGTCCTTCCCGCAGGTTGCATCTTCCATGAGCCTCGCCGCGAAATTAATCGCCAAAGATCCGTTGTTTTCCTTCCATGAGATTGATCTGATCGATTTCCCGCTGCGGATTGGACGCGGACCGGATGCCGACGTTCAACTGGGGGACCGCTGGGTCAGTCGCGAACACTGCGAGATCGATTCGGCCGATGACGCCTTGGTGGTCCGCGACCTGGGCTCGAAACACGGGACGTTCGTCAATGGCCGCTCCGTGATGGAAGCGGAATTGCACCAGGGCGACGAACTCAATATTGGACTGACGCGTTTCGTTGTCGAGTATCAGGCTTCACCGACACACAGTGGCGAAGCCCGTCGGACTGCTCTTGTCTCGTAATCTTGTCTGGTGATCTTGGCACCTGATCTTGGAACGACTCGACGCCCCGTTTGCAGACGCGTCCTATCGGGGACAGGACAGACCAGGAAGTCCGTCCTATGGAAAAGAGCAGCTCCTGTCGAGACCGGTCCCCAGATCGTGGCCCATCCTCTGACGCGGCATTCAGTTGTTGGGGCGCGATGCCTCTGCAACCGAGCTGACGTCCTGGTGCCAGACCCATCCTCGTTTCGCTTGGCCATCGTCCTCGATGACGATCCCCAGCCAGCCATTGACGACTCGGAGCACTTTGAATTGGTGGCCTTTCTCCAAGGTGCCTACAAGATCGGAACCGCGCATGATTCGAGCCCGATCGTTCGCGACCGCGACGGTCTCTCCAGCCGCGATGGGTGACGGCTCGTAGGACGAGACGCGGTACTCGCGATCCTGGACAGATTGCGGACGACTGTACACGATGCGATCCGCAGGCCGACTGGGTTGAGCCCGCGAGGCTCCTGCTGAGCGGTTGTACTGCGACCCCCAGAATCCGGTTCCGAATTCGCCCCGCGCCTTCGCCCCTGCATCCCGCTGAGCGTACGCCAAACCCGCCGTAACGACAACCGCGACACAAACCAGCCATCCCAGAAACTTGATGCGAAGCATTCTCTTTCTCCCTTGCCTGGGCCAGAGTATTGAAACATCCCAAACCACGGCATCAGAATAGCCAACTTGGCTAATCGCCTTCCGATGCAATACGTCGATGGTCCGTACTATTTTATCGCCCGTTCGTCGCAGCAGACAAGGTCCTTTTCGCGTTTTTTCATCGTCTCCGACAAGCCTGCTATGCATGCGAATACTGCCTGACATCTGGGCACACCATATCTTCCTGACTTGATTTCTCCATCCGTTCCAAGCCACTTGAAACGTCGCAATTCAATTTGCGACAACATCTTACGACAAAAATCTGGGCTTTGTTGTGAATTGGAACGTCATTCGCGGACCAAGGTTCGACCAAGTTGCCTGTTTGTTGCACAATTCCGTGCGACGCTGGCAAGTGCCACCTTTGGGCCGCGGAGGTTTTGTTCATGCGACTCACCAGCTGTTTTGCCGTCTTCGGGGGAGGCTTGATCTTTCTGGCAACGCCCGGCGGAGTGGTCGAATCCGCAAATCTGTCGAATCGGGCAAGCATATCCGCCGACCGGTCTACAATTGGCCGGCGCTGTCATGCGATGACGGAGAACTTCTCGGTTTTCAGCTTTGTCGGAGGGCCTGACGCGGAGAAGTTGGGGCGGCGCGCTGAAGAGCTACGCCGCCAACTGCGAGAACGTTGGCTGGACGGCACGCACCACGCGACATGGCCGGTTCGCTGTCAGGTCGTCGTGCATGGATCTCGGACCAGTTACTCGCACAGTGTGGGGCGCGGGGCGGCTCAGACGAAAGGGAGCAGCCTGATTCGTACCTCGGGCGGCGAGGTCTCGTTTCGACGGTTGGATCTAATGGCCGATGGCGAGGCAGAGCCTTCTGCGCTGGCCCACGAATTATCCCATGTCGTCCTGGCCGACCATTTCCGCGGGAACCAGCCTCCTCGATGGGCGGACGAAGGAATCGCCCTACTGTCCGATTGCGACCACAAACAATCCCTGCATCGGCGAGACGGCATGAACGCCTTATACCGCGGCGAGCAGCTTCCTTTGGTGGAGATTCTAACCTCGCAGGAACTGCGGGATCCGACCCGCATCGGGGCGTTTTACGGCCAGAGTTTGATGCTCGTCGAATTGCTTGTTCGCCGTCATGGCTCCAACGTCTTTTTCGCTTTCTTGGAGACGGCCAGCCAAGCGGGCTACGATCTCGCGTTGAGGCAATGTTATGGCCTGAATGGGATTGCGGAGCTCGAGAGTGTATGGCGTGAGGAGGTTCTAGGAAGCCGCTCCTAATGAGGCAACGCGTTCACGAATTGCGGGTGCACCAGCCGAGGTATGACCCCGGCCTCGAAACCGCGCTGCAGCAGCGTGACGACCGCTTGACGACCAGGGACGCCGAAGTCCAATGTCCATTGGTTGACGTACATCGCCACGAACTGGTCGGCTTTGCTTCGGTCCAGCCCGCGGCCGAAGCCTAAGGCGTAATCCAAGGCTTCCTCCCGATGCTCCAATCCGTAGCGAATACTTTCTCGCAACAGCCGCTCGACATCCTGAATGGTTTGTGGAGCCAGATCTTTGCGAACTCCGTTTGCCCCCAGGGGCAGCGGTAATTTGGTTTGTTCGTACCACCAAACGCCCAAGTCGACGACTAATTCCAACTGGCTTTCAGCATACGTCAGCTGGCCTTCGTGGATGATCAGGCCGGCGTCGATCGGACGCCCTTCGTACTGGCCCGACAAGGTCGCTTCGAGGATTTGGTCAAACGGAACGACCACATAGGGGAAATCCGCATTCAGGCACAAACGAAGCGCCAGGTAGGCCGTGGTCAATGTGCCCGGCACGGCAATCGTCCGCTGACGAAAATCCTCGACCGCCGCCGTCTGCCGCGACACCAGCATCGGACCGTACCGGTCGCCCATGCTTGCCCCGCTGGTGCACAACAGGTACTTGTCATCGAGGTAGGCGTAGGCATGGACGCTGATTGCGGTCAACTCCAGATCGCCCAGGAAAGCCCGTCGATTGAGCGTTTCGATATCGACCAGCTCGTGCTCGAACCGCAAACTGCCGGTATCCAGCTTGTCCTTGGCCAGCGCATAGAACATGAACGCATCATCGGAATCGGGACTGTGACCGACTCGAATTAGCGTCTTGGCATTCTGAGACATGGTTTCCCCTCCAGCAGTAACTGCAAAACGAGACGCTTCTCAACTAGCGTACGACGTAAACACTCGGATCGTCGATAATCCAGGCCGTCGACCAGCTGCTTCCATTATCCCCGTTGCAGATATTGAAGAAAAATGTCTTGAAAGCAGTTGCCCGGTAGCCGTAGGGGTACAGCGAACCCAGGTAATCTGCGGGCGTAAGATCGTCGGCGTCAGGGCTGGCATAGTAATGGACCATGCCGTCGGAAGTCACGGACATACCCAACGTCCACCAGCCGGTGACAGTGATTGGTTTGGAGCGAAAGTCATACCCGTTCTCGTTGGCGCGGATCCGCAGATAGGCGTAGTAGTTCTCGTTTTCGCTGGTCTTTCCTTGAAGCTCGATGAACATGCCGGGCCAGTAGGTCTCGGTTTCTGGGCGCGACTGGGAAAACTGTGCGCCCGCCGACGGCTTGACGCTTCGAGTTTCCAGCGCGGCGCGGAAGCCAAAATGGGGCCCCGTCCGGTTTTCCCAGGTGGCGATGGGCGGCAGAAAGACTCGAACCACGACGCTGGGAGACATCTCAACGGGAATCGAGCCTTGGAGACGGTAGTTGACGTCCGCGATCAAGTCGTCTTGGCCCAGAACATTTTGCGGCTGTCCGGGAATCCCCGTCCACAACGACTGGAGAAGCAGCGATCCCCGGCTGCCGGGCAGTCCGCCCGCGGGCGTCGGGACACGCTTTACGACGTCCGGCTGACCACGCAAACTCCCCTCATACCAACGACCGTTTCCGGCTTCACCCACCGGAAAGCGATCCTGCTGGTCGATATCCCTCGTGCTCTTGGGCAAATTGGAAAGGTACTCCCAGCCCTCGTTCTCGAAATCGTCGCCGACTTGATCGAGCTTCTGTCCCCTTCCGGGAACCAGAGGTTCGGCATCCGCGGTGATGGGGGTCAAGACCCAGCTCAACGTAACGGCCAGCAACACGCGGGTCCCCGGGGACAAGGTTCGGCTTGTGCACATGTCCAACTCGCTTGTTTTGTTGTTCGAGGTTCAGGCCGGAGGCAATCCTCGCGTGCTGCTCCATTGCGTGCCAGGGGCATCCTGCCTGTGTCGCCAATCCACGCAAGCTGGCAGCCGTGTGCAACGATGGTGTGAACAATCCAGCCTAGGCTGCTTTCCGGTCCTCCGTCGTCTTCCAACGCACGGCGTCTTCGACGGTCAGGACTTGAGCTACCGTGCCGTCCTTGGCATGGATCTTGACCTGATCTTCTTCGACGAACCAGATCGCTTGCAGCCCCTCTGCGAGGAACCGCCGGCCACAATAAACATCGCAGCGTAGCAAAATGTGCTCGTTCAGCTGAAATCCATCAGTAACGCCCAGCTGGACGAAGGTGCTGCGAACCGCATTCCGTACTGCTTCCAACGCTTCGGCGTGTTGCATGAGGACAGCCTGTGAAGAATTCGATCGGCGACACCAGCAGGAATGACCACAGAACTAGCATCGGCGCAAAAGTCGTATGCCATGCAAATAACCCCGAGAAGCTGCATAGATTGCCTATCCAACCTATTTGCATGCATTAGAATCCTTGCGATCGTAAAAGATTATGCAAACCTCCAACTTCGCTCAATCGTAAGGCTCGCGATAACCGAAATACATTCAGCAGCTTTCCCAATGGGCATGGTGGTACGGCCATCCAACGACGATTGGCGATGTGCCTACTGCTAGCACCGACCAGAGGGCGGGATCGAATTGCAGACGTAATCACTCCAGGCACTATGCGATTAGCAGGACTCGAAAGACCATGTTGACACGCAACAGAATCGCCGTTAGGACCTTGGTATGGATGGCTCTTGGGGGAATCGCTTGCTGGAATTCTGCGAGCGGAGCGGAGTCGCATGTGGTTCGTAGCAGCCGGATGGCGGCTCGCCCAGCCGCGATGACCAAATCGCCGCCCCGCAGGACGGTCGCGGCGACTTCCTTGCGACAAGTGTCCGAGGAGGAAGTGGAGGTCGCTGACGAGTTCGAGTTCGTCGAAGACGAGTGGGCGTATGACTCCGGTTGCTGTGCGGATGCGTGCGGCGTACCCGCCTGCAATCTGTTTGGCGGCGGATACTGGGTCAATATGGATTTCCTCCTCTGGTGGCGCGACGAGCGGGTTTTTCCGGCGTTGCTCACCACCCAGCCCAACAACGGCGTCTTACCCGGGGCAGCGGTTCTGTTTGGCGGCTCGATGGACGAATCGGCGCGGCCTGGAGGGCGACTGGAGTTGGGCCTATGGCTCGATCCCTGCCAGAGGACGGCGGTGGGGGTTCGCTATCTGGGCGTGGCGGATGCGAGCATTTCGCCCGAGTACACCTCGAACGACGGGAACTTTCTCGCCCGTCCTTTCCTGGACGTGTCGACCAATCCGGCGACGCCGACGGCATTTCCGGTCATCAATGCCTTTGCGAATCCGCCGACAACCGGCCGGATCGGCTTACGCACGGACTCGGAATTCCAAGCCGGTGACGTGTTCTTTCAGTGGACGCTACGACGATCCCCTTGTGCCAGCTTCGGCTTCCTGGCCGGCTATCAGATGACGCAGATTGACGAGAGCTTGCTCATTGAGTCCTTTACGCAGAGCGGTGTTGGTACGGGCGTGCAATCCATTGCGGTGAGCGACTTGTTCGAAGCGCGAAACGACTTTCACGGTGGACTGTTCGGACTGCGCGGCGATTACCGCTGTGGCCAGTTTGGCGTCGAATTGCTGGGCCGATTCGGCTTTGGCAACATGCGGCAAAGCATCCTCATCGCCGGTACGACGACCAGTACGGACGCCAGCGGCCAGACGTCCACACGCAACTCGGGCCTGCTTGCCCAGTCGGCGACCAACGGCGGCTTGCACGAGCAAGACAAGTTCTCGTTCATGAACGAAGCGGGAGTCAAATTGGCGTTCTATCCGCGGGAACAGCTTAAGCTGTCCCTCGGCTACTCGATGATGTACTGGAGCAGCGTGGTTCGGCCCGGCCATGAAATCGACACCTCGATCGATGGCCGCCTGCTGACGGCGCTGCCGCCTGCCGACGCCACGCGCCCGGCCTTTGCGTTCAATCCAACGGATTACCTGGTTCACGGTTTGACCTTGGGTGTCGAGCTGCGGTTCTAAGCCCGGGATGCTTCACCGGGCGACGTAGCGGCATACTGGATCCCGCTGGGCCGGGCCACCCTGGGGGCACGGAAGTCCTTTCCCGTGCCCTTTTGCACAGGCTGGCAGCCTGTGCTCCGAAATCGTGAATGATCCGGTTCCAGCCCGTGGCGTTGATCTCGTGCTCACGCCGGCGCGTGTGCGGGAGGGGACGGGACCAGCCACAGCTGACGGGTGCCGGACTCGGCACCGTCCCAGCAATACGTACACAATCGGGCTTTGGACAGGCCGATGGCCTCGACCAGATCGTCCAAGCGCTGGTATTTGAGGGAGGTTAGCCCCAACTGCTGCCGGACCCGTTCGACCATCGCGGCGTACCGCGCCGAGTCCGGGTCGGCGTAGTCGTCCAGATGCTTGTCGTCCTCGCCTTCCAACTCCTTGATGGCCTGGCGGGCGGCCAGGTCCAATTCCGATCGGGACTGGGAGAAATTCAGGAACTTGCAGCCATGCACCAGCGGCGGACAAGCCGGCCGCATGTGAACTTCCTTGGCCCCGTACTCGAACAATCGCCGGACGGTATCGCGGAGTTGCGTACCGCGGACGATCGAGTCTTCGCAGAACAGCACGCGCTTGCCTCGGATCACCTCGCGAATGGGAATCAGTTTCATCCGCGCCACCAGGTCGCGAACCCGCTGTTCCTGGGGCATGAAGCTCCGCGGCCAGGTCGGCGTGTACTTGACGAACGGCCGTCCGTACGGAATACCGGATTCGTTCGCATACCCAATGGCGTGGCCCGTGCCGGAATCGGGAATGCCGGCGACGAGATCGACCTCGATATCATCCGCCCGCGCCAGCGCCGCTCCGCAGCGGTAACGCACGGATTCGACATTGATGCCTTCGTAACACGACGCCGGATAACCATAGTAGACCCACAGGAAGGCGCAGACTTGCATCTCTTTGCCGCCAGCCCGCAGCGTTTGGATACCATCGGCCGTCAGGCGGACGATCTCGCCGGGCCCCAAGTAGCGATCGACGTCATAGTCCAGATTTGGCAGCGCACAGGTCTCCAGCGTAGCGGCGTAAGCGCCCGGCTTGCGGCCGATGACCACGGGCGTGCGGCCCAGGCGGTCGCGGGCCGCGTAGATCGCATCCTCGGTCAGCAACAGCAGGGAGCACGATCCCTTGATCATCTCCTGGGCGTACTCGATGCCCGCCGCAAAACTGCTCTGGCGGTTGATCAAGGTCGCCACCAACTCGGTCGGATTTATGCCGCTGCCACCCATCTCCGAAAAGTGGGTCGTGCGGCCGCGGAACGCCTCGGTGGCCAATTGGTCGGAATTCAGGATCCGGCCTACGGTGGCCAGGGCATACGTGCCCAGGTGCGAACCGATGATCAGCGGTTGATCTTCATAGTCGCTGATCACCCCAATGCCTGACTTGCCGTGCAACTGCGCCAAGTCGTCCTCGAACTTGCTGCGGAATTGGGTATTGGTGATGTTGTGAATAAAGCGGACGAAGCGGTCGTCATCCCAAGTCGCCAGCCCGCCTCGCATGGTGCCCAAGTGGCTGTGATAGTCGGTGCCATAGAACAGGTCCGCCACACAGTCGGCGTTGGATACGACCCCAAAGAATCCGCTCATGCTCGTTGCTCCTGATGAATCATAAAAAACACCCCGGCTGCCACATGCAGCCGGGGTGCTCGAGATGCACACCCTGGCAGAAACAATCGCCGGGCAAGCTATTCCGCGGGGGCCTCCGCCTCGGAAGGCGTCTCTTCCTTGGCTGCACGCGGTGCGATGAGCGGACCGGCTTCGCCCAGACCACCCTTGAGCGGAGCGCGATGCTCCCGCTCGCGGGGTCGATCCCCGTGCTCTTCCTCCTCCGCCCATTCGACCCGCTTGCGCGACAGGCCGATTTTCCGCTCTTCGGTATCGACCCGCAAGATCTTGACTTCGATCTCTTGCCCGACCTTGACCACCTCGTCCGGGTTCTCGACCTTGTGGTCGGCCAATTCGGAGATATGCAGCAAGCCCTCCAAGCCGTCTTCCAGTCCGACAAATACGCCAAAGTTGGTGATTTTCGTCACTTTGCCACTGACCACCTGGCCCGGCTGGTACTTGTTGGGAATGTCATGGTCCCACGGATCTTGATCCAGCTGCTTCAGGCCCAGCGCGATCCGCCGCCGTTCGCGGTCGACGGACAGCACGCGGCACGTGACCTGCTGGCCTTTTTCGAGCAGCTCGTTGGGATGGCTGATCTTTCGCGTCCACGACATGTCCGACACGTGCAGCAGTCCATCGATGCCCTCTTCGAGTTCGACAAAGGCGCCGTAGTTCGTCAGATTCCGCACGCGGCCAGACACCACGCCGTTTTCCGGATACCGCTCGCGGACGCGATCCCACGGGTTCTCCTGGGTCTGCTTGATCCCCAAGGATAACTGCTGGCCGTGACGATCGACGCCCAGGATGACCACGTCGATCTCGTCGCCGATACTGACCAGTTCGTTGGGGTGATTCACGCGTTTGGTCCAGGACATCTCGCTGATATGCACCAGGCCCTCGATGCCCGGCTCCAGCTTGACGAACGCCCCGTAGCTCATCACGTTCACCACCGTCCCGCGGTGCGTCGTGTTGACAGGGTACTTTTCGACGACGGTGTCCCAGGGATTGGCCTGCTTCTGCTTCAGCCCCAAGGCGATCTTCTGCTTTTCCCGATCGATGTGCAGGATCACGATCTCGATCTCTTGATCCAGCCCGACCATCTCGGTCGGATGCCCGATGCGCTCCCAACTCATGTCGGTGATGTGCAGCAATCCGTCAATCCCGCCCAAGTCCACAAAGGCGCCGAATTCCGCGATGTTCTTGACCACGCCCTTGCGGGTCTGGCCTTCGGCCAATTCTTCCAACAACCGTTCGCGGTCTTCCTTCCGCTGTTTCTCGATCAGCGAACGGCGGCTGACGACGATATTCCGCCGCGTTTCGTCGATTTTCAGCACCTCGCACTGGACGGCGCGGCCGATGTAGTCGCCGATATCGGACGGACGGCGGATGTCCACCTGGCTGGCCGGCAAAAAGACGTTCACGCCGATATCGACCAACAAACCGCCCTTGATCTTCCGGGTGACGGTTCCCGTGACGACCTGCCCCTCCTTGACGGCGTTCATCACGTTATCCCATTCGATCAGCTTCTGCGCTTTGCGGCGGCTCAGGCTGACCATGCTGAACGGATCTTCCGTGACGGGGAATTCCTCTTCGACTTCCTCCACCAGCACCTTGACGATGTCGCCGATAGCCGGGGGATCTTCGTCGGCGTCCCACTCGTGCCGCGGAATCGAGCCCTCGCTCTTGAACCCCACGTCCACCAAGACGTTGTCTTCGTCGACCCGGATCACACGGCCTTCGATGATCTTATTCACCTCGAACCCGCGGTCGGTATCGATCAAGTCGATCATCGCCGTGGGATCTTCGATGTCTGCCACCGCTGTGTGGAACAGGTTCTCGATTTGGTGGTCGCTCTCCAGATTTCGGATTAGATTTCGGTTAACCATAAATAAACTCAAAACGCCTGGTCCCCGCCAAGTCGCCAAGCGCCAGGCGCCGAGCGGCCCGCGAAACACGCAAGCACCCGCCTTCCTCGAAGGCCCTACACATAAAGGAGTCATCCCCGCCACTTGGGCCGCCAACACGGCGGCCAGCGACAAGCCAGCGGAGCAAAGTTCGTAAATTTAGCACATTCGCCAATCTGGAGCAACCGTCACCGTCCGGCAAGACGGCCGGTTTTTGCCGGTTTCAGGGGGCAGACACCAGGATTTGTCCGACAAATCGGGGGTCGGGGCAGCAAGCCAAGGCATAACAGTTGCGACCGTCTTCGATGGCGACCGTCACGTGGGCCTCGCCGCCCAGCGGAATGGCCCCCCAACCCGGCCGCAACGCAACGTGGTGTTGCCCCGCCGGCAGCTCCACCCGCAAGACCTGGATCGTGTCGGGCAGCAGCGACCAGCAGCGTGTATCGGCCGATTCCGTCGCTTCCCACACGACCCCGGCGGCGTCCATCGCCAGACTGGCCCAAACGTTCAAATCGTCGACCTGCTCTTTGACGGCATACACGGCGGCCTTCTTGACCGCGCGACGCGCGACCGCACGCCCCAGGACGTAGGGATAGACGGCTTGATACTGCTGAACGGCCAACTGGCCCACGTCCGTGATCGTTTCCGTCGCCCCGACCGGCCGGCCGTCGATTTGCACCAGGACGCGATCCAGGCGGTTCTCCGAAGTGACCACTTGCGGCACCTTGATCGGCGCCAGCGTGGGCGGCAGCGAGTGCTTGCCGACGGCGCTGATGATCCGATCGGCGACGAACATGGCCTGGCTGGTCGGAATCTCGCTGACTTGGCGCTTGTACGGTCCCCGGCCCACCAAGGCGAACAGGTACAGCACGCCGTTGCCGGGCGCCGAGTGCCGGCCCTGGCGAACGCGTTGCAGATCAAACCCACCGGCCGAAAACCCGGGTTGCCAGGAGACCACGGTGGCAAACGCGCGCTCGGCGTCGTCGTAGTTCCCGTGCGTCGCTTCGCGCAACACGCCGTGCAGATAGGCGCCCGCGGCGACGCGGCGGTAAGCGTTTTTCGGATTCTCCTCGGCCAATCCCGCGCCCGCCTCGATCAGCTGCTGCTGTTTGGCCCCGGCTTGCAAGCAATAGGCCTCGGCGTCCACGCCGTCGCCCATCAAGTTGGCCAGGGCCAGCATGACGCGAATCAACACTTTTTCGTAATCTTCGCCGGCGTAGGACCGCTGATTGTCGTCCAGCAAATAGGACAGCGTGGCTTCGGCCAGGTCGTTCTGTTCCAGATGATCGAATCGGTCGCGGACCTCTCGCAAGGTCTGCTCGGCCACCGCCGGACGGCCGGTGAACAGCTGGGCCATCGCCAGATCGAGTTCGACGACATCGCGGTCTTTGCCCGCTTTCGGCAGGAGCTTCTCGAACTCCAACACCGCTTGCTCGGCTTGCCCGCCGAAGTACAGCTCGCGGCCGACGCGGACGCGGTCCGCATGCGTCGCGCAGCCCGCGGCGGCGGCTACCAGCAGCAGCCCAACGCAGGCACAAGCTTTCCAGTCGGACAAGGCCCGCTCCATCAAATCCGGCGGCCCCCTCCCGCAGCGAAAGGATCAGTTCTTCAACGGGCTGTAATTTTTGAGCGCCCCCAGCGCCGACCGATGATAGCCTTTGCGGACCATCGCCGACTCCTTGTCGTACTGGCCGTTGTGAATGTTGACCAGTTCCATCGTCAGTAGATAGTCGCGCTGATAGCTGTGATTGCCTTCGGTCGTGCCGGACGTGATGGTGGCGTACAGCAGGTAGTCGAACGGCTGTCCCATCTGTTCCAAGCTCTCGGCGAACATCCGCATATTCGTCGGGACGAACAGCGAGTCGGGACGCAGGCGCGTCTGCGTCAGGCCCGCATCGACAAACCGTTTGCTGACCGCGCGGAACGTCCCTGCCTGGACGATCCGCGTATCGATCTGCTGGTAGATCTGGTCCTTGAAATCGCCGATCTCTTCGGCGCTCTTGTTCTCGACGCCGACGAAGCAGATGGCCGGCGGCCCGGCCGGCGGCGGAACCTCCGGGTTGTAGGACGCCGACTGGAACCCGCCGGCATGACGTCCCAACAGCTGGGCCACCGCCGTATCGATCAGCGGATTAAAGGTCTCGGCGCCCGCATCGTGGCTGCCCACCATATCCTTCTGACCGGGGTTCAGCACATGGGCGTATTGATGCCCGCGGCAGCCCGCCAGGCCCAGCACGCCGCTCGCACCGCCCAGCGTGCCCCAGCAACAACCCAAGAATGTCCGTCGATCCATGACCTTTCCCCTCGCCGCCGCCCCTGGCAGAATAAGCCATCGCATCCCGCGCGCAATCTGGCACAATCAGCTTGACTTGTAACCTTAACGTCGGTTGGCGGCAACGCCAAACTGGAACGGAATTTCAACGGGGCGGCGGGATCGGAGCAGACGCATCCTCTGCTAGCAGCCAAATGTGAGGGCTTCCGGATTGCGGCCGAGGGGGGCCGGACGGCCAAGGCCGTTGACAGGCCATGTGCTGCGCAGAGAATGGATGGCGTGCGGGAAACGTCGCGTTTCCCCGTTTGGGAGTGCGGTGACTTTCCCGTAAGGTACCATCATGGCTGCTCCGCAGAATCCGGAAGTACTCGTCGTGGGTGCTGGTCCCGTGGGCTTGTTCGCCGGCCTGGCTTTGGCAGAGCACGGTGTCCGGGTCCAAATCATTGACAAGCTGTCGCGGACGGGCATCCACAGCTATGCGCTGGCCCTGCACGGGCGGGCCCTGCGGCTGCTGAAGCCCTACGACCTGTTGGACAGGGTCCTGGCCCAGGCGTACCCCGTGCGCAGCATCGGCCTGTTCGATCCACAGGATCGTCGCGCCGAGGTCACGTTGTCCGACGAGGCCGACGGGGTGCCGGCGCTGGTCGTCTTGCCACAAGATGCTTTCGAGCGGGAGCTGGTGGGAGCGTTGACTGCCCGCGGTGTGCCAATCCACTGGAACCGTGCCGTCTCGCAGCTGGTATCGCACGAGGACCATGCCGCCGTCACGATCGACCATCTGGTTCAGGAATCGGTGGGCTACGCCGTGGCACACACGGAGTGGATGGTGGCCAAGTCGTCCCAGCTGCAGGTGCCCTTTGTGATCGGTGCCGACGGGCACCGTTCGACCGTCCGTCGCAGATTGGACATCGAGTTCGCCGAGGCAGGCCAGGCGCAGAACTATTCGGTGTTCGAATTCGAGACCAACGCCAGTCTCGAGCATCAGCTGCGGCTGATCGTCGACGAGCGGACGGTGGATGTGCTGTGGCCGCTGCCCGGCGGGGCCTGCCGCTGGAGTTTTGAACTGCCCGATAGCGCCGCTCCCGCGGCGGCTCGTCGCCGCGACCGGCTGGGCCTTCTGCTCGGCTCGGCCCAGTATCCGGCGATGACCGAAGCGGACCTGTACCGGCTGATGACCGAGCGTGCCCCCTGGTTCCACGGGCGTGTCAGGCGGCTCAACTGGCAGATTATGGTTCGCTTCGAGCGGCGAATGGCGCGGGCGTTCGGCAAACAGCGCGTATGGCTGGCCGGCGACGCCGGACACATGACGGGCCCGGCGGGATCGCAGAGCATGAACGTCGGACTACGGGAAGCGGCCGATCTGACGAAAATCATCGCCGGCATTCTGCGCCAAGGCCAACCCACGGAACACCTGGAAACCTACAATCAACAGCGGCTGGCCGAGTGGCGGCAGTTGTTGGGCCTGGACGGCGGCCTGAAGGCAGACAGCCACACCGATCCTTGGCTTGCCCAAAGCAGCGCCCGGCTGTTGTCCTGCCTGCCCGCGACCGGCGACGAATTGGCCCGCTTGCTGCAGCCCCTGGGACTGCAATGGACGTGATGTATTCCCCGACCTTTCCCGACTCGCCCGGCTTCTACCGGGAATGGCTCGACGCCTGCAAAGGCGGGCCGCCCGCGACGTGCGATTTCGTCACCTACAGCGGCGCGTTGGCCGAGACCGTGCTGTTGGGCAACGTCGCCTATCGCGCCGGCGGATTTGCCTGGGACGCAGAGAACTTGAAAGCCGAGGGCAACGAGCGGGCTGAGGCTCTTCTGCGATCGGAGTATCGCGCGGGCTGGCAGGGCGAGGGCTGACCGGGTGGAGAAGGCGAATCGTCGTGGCCGCGCAGTGGCAGGGATTCCTCCTGGTGCGCCGCGCGGTCAGTCCCGATAGAAGTCGATCCAGCGGATTTCGATCGCCTCGGGGTTTCTGCTCAGCAATTCGGCCGGCAATTCCAATTCGAAATAGCCGCCTTCGTCGGGCTGGCCGCCGGCCGGCTGGCCGTCGGCGTTCAGGATCCGGACTTCTGTCCAGTAGCGGCTGGAGCGATCGATCGTCTTGTCCCGCTGACTGCCCGGTTGCGAGACCGACCGTCGAACGGCGTGGGGCGGGGAACTGGAGACGGCCACCTCGAACGCCACGGGACCGGCGGCGAGCCTCAGCATCTCCAGCCCGCGCAGGTGCAGTCGCAGGAGCAGCGTCGCAGGCCACTGCGGCCGGCAACGCCGGATCGAGGCCGAACCGATGCCGCGGGGACTGACGACCTCCAGCACCGTGCGTTTGGCTTCGACGACCACTTCGATTCGGTCGTCGTCGCGCTGGCACGCGATGGCAAAATCGGGATCGGCGCCTGCGCACGCCGCAACGAGGCACATGGCAAATCCGCTCATGGTTTCTCCTGTCCGGCAACGAAGCAGATGGGTTCTGCGGGGCTTGACGTCTCTGGCCACGCGGTCGCGAGTCCGTTGAGTCGTGAGTCCGTTGAGTCGTGAGTTCGTTGTAAGTCCGTTGTAAGTCCGTGCTGGCAATGCTGGCTCACCAAGATTACAATGACACCTTGCATAACGCAACAACTGTGACGAATTGGGCAGAGCGGTTCGGCAGTTGATTGTCAACCTTGGACACAGCGAGTTATGGAGTGTTGGCCATGATTCACTACGTGCCCCTGCCACATTTGCCCGAGAATTTTCGCGTTCCCGAAAAGTTGCGGGACCGTTTCTGGTACGACCAGGACAAGCAGGCATTGGCCTACGAGGGGCCGATGTACAAGCTGACCTTCGATCGGCTGCGGGAAATCAGTCGCGACTACGACTTTCAGCGGGCCTTGGAATCGCTGTTCCAACTGGCCGCGCCTGCGGCAGAAGCTCCGCCGCGCGGCGGCAGCAAGACGTTGGTGATCGTCGCGGGATGCATCCTGGGCCTGGCGGCGATCGCCGCCGGAACGCTTTGGTTGCGCGGTTGAGATCCGAAACCTCGCCCGCGTGGGAAACCACGGGCTTCTGGCGTCAGAGGCTCGCCGCGGGTTCCAGCTCCTCTCGCCAGCGTTCGGGGACGGCGTCAAAGGCGTCGCGGTAGGACGACTCGAGGGGCACGGGAACATACAAGTCGGGTTCCAAGAACAGCGGCATGTCCGGCAGAACGTCGCCCACGGCAATCGGTTCGATGAAGGCTTCCTTGACCAGGCCGGCGGAAATCCACTCATGATGAAAGTCGTGAAAGATGCCGGGCTCGACGCGTTTCCAATCATGGATGGGCATGGTGCCAAACCTCCCAGAGGTTAGGGATCGCAAGCAGCGACCTGATTATACGCCGGCCATCGGCACAGGACACTACTCCCCATCCGGTTCCTCCAAATACGTATAGCCGTTCAGCGCTTCCTCGTAGAAATGCACGAACGCCCCGGCCTGTTTGTGGTCGATGCGGCCTTCGCGAATCGCCGCGTCGACGGCGGCTTGCAAGCGATCGATCAACTCGCGGCCGTTGAACTGGACGTAATGCAGTACTTCGTTGACCGAATCGCCTTTGATAATGTTCTCGACGACCACTTGCCCATCGTCATCCTGGCTGATGTGCGCCGCATTGGTGTCACCGAACAGGTTGTGCAGGTCGCCGAGGATTTCCTGATAAGCGCCCAGCAGGAACGCGCCCAAGTAGTACGGCGAACCGTCGTAGGGATGCAGCGGCAGGGTGCGGCGGATATCCCGGCGATCGATGAATTGCTCGACCTTGCCGTCCGAATCGCAGGTAATGTCCCCCAGCACGGCCGGCCGCGTCGGACGCACCGTCAGGCGATGGATCGGCATGATCGGGAACAGCTGCTTGATCGCCCAGCTGTCCGGCATCGACTGGAACAGCGAAAAGTTGCAGAAATAGGTGTCGCACAGCATCCGGTCCAGGACCTGCAACTCCTCCGGAACTTCGTCCATCTGCTCCGTCAGCCGGCGGATCTTGCGGCAGATCGCGAAGAAAAAGCTCTCGGCCAAACACCGCTGGTCCAGCGGCAAATAACCGGCGCTGAACAGATTCATGGCCACTTCCAGCGCCTGGATGGCGTCGTGGTAAGCTTCCAGCAGATTCCGCACGCTCAACTCGTTCAGGGTCAGCCGCAAATCGTGCAGCGGCTGTTCGTATTCGTCGGGCAGTTCGTTCGGCAACTGGTCATCGGCCGGCTGGGTGCCGACGCCCATCACGCCGAACACCAGCACGCTATGGAAAGCGGCCACGGCCCGGCCGCTCTCCGAAATGATCGTCGGATGGGGGATGTTCGTTTCTTCGCAAACGGTCTGGACATGATAGACCACGTCGTTGGCGTATTCCTGCAGCGTATAGTTGACGCTGGATTCGAAATTCGTCTGCGAACCGTCATAGTCGATGCCCAGACCGCCGCCGACGTCAAAGTACTTCAGCCCGGCGCCTCGTTTGACCAGGTCCGCATAGACGCGAGCGGCTTCGATCAAAGCCGTCTTGACGTGGCGGATGTTGGTAATCTGGCTGCCCAGATGAAAGTGCAGCAATTGAAAACAGTCCTGCATGCCGCGTTGCTTCAGTTCCTCCAAGCCGCGGAGCAGTTCTCCGACCGACAAACCGAACTTGGAGCGGTATCCACCGGACGATTGCCAGCGGCCGGAGCCTTTCGAGGCCAGCTTGACCCGCATCCCCAACAGCGGCCGGATGCCGATTTTTTCCGCATACCGCAGAATCAGCTCCAATTCGCTGTACCGCTCGACGACCGGAATCACCAGGCGGCCGATTTTTTGGGCCAACAAGGCCATCTCGATAAACTCGGCATCCTTGAAGCCGTTGCAGATCACGGGCGTATTCGGACCGGTCATCGCCACGACGGCCAGCAGTTCGGGCTTGCTGCCGGCCTCCAGGCCAAATCCGCTGGAACTGCCGTGCTTCAGGATCTCTTCGACCACATGCCGCTGCTGGTTCACCTTGATCGGATACACGCAGCTGTACTTGCCCTGGTACTTGTGATCGGCAATCGCCTGATCAAAGACGTCCCGGATTTCCATCAGGCGGTTGCGGAGAATGCCGTTGAACCGCAGCAGAATCGGCAGGTTCAGCCCCCGCATCTGCAGGCGATCCACCAGCTTCTTCAGGTCGATGGACCGGTCCGGATTCTTATCCGGATGGACATGCACATGACCGTCGGACTGGACAGAAAAATAGCCGTTTCCCCAACGGGGGACGTGGTACAGATCGCTGGCATCGTTGATTGTCCAGACGTTGTCGGGTTCGTCGACCATCGTTGACCCTCATGCCCCAGGTCGCGTCACCTGAGCGGAAAGGAGAGGAAGAAAGGACACCGCCAAAGCGTGGATTTTAGAATGCTTGGCCCCGGCTGCAAAGGGGCGGTAACCGTACCGCAGCCTGGGGCCGCAACACCTTGCAGCAGCCAGCGACGCGAAACGGCGGTCGGAGACGTGCCGCCCCCCCCAGGTGCGGTTTGCCGGATAAAGCGACGATTTTGTTTTATTGTTCTTGTCGGTCCCGGTGGACGGAGTCCCGCGACGCGATAGAATGCCCGGTTGGTTTCGATTTATCGACCTGCAGCCCAGGGGGGATTATCCCATGCCTCGACGCGTCGCTTCGATCGTGTTCGCCAGCCTTATTCTGCTGGGCAGCCGGTTCCCGGGAGCTGCGGAGCGCGAGCCCTCGTTCACCTTGCTCGTACCGGCCACACCGCAGCTGATCGGCAGCAGCCCGGCCTATCCGGGCGGCAACTATGAGGCCGCGAATCTGGTGGATGGCCAGCTGCGAAGCGAATACTCGTCGGCCAGCCTGGGTACGAAAACCCACGTGGACTTCGACTTTGGCCAGTCGATGCCGGTCGCCGGTTTCCGACATCGCGACCGCGCCGATCCGGCGACCGTCGCCAGCAGTCGGTTGACGTTCAGCGACTCGGCCGATTTCGCCGACGTGCTGGGCACCGTCGAGGTGGAACATGCCAACACCCGCGGCGGCGAAACCACGGTCGTTTTCCCGCGGATCGCAGCGAGATTCGTGCGTTGGCAGGTCACGCAGCTCGGGCCGCAGCAATACGGCACGGTCGGCGGTGCCGAGATCGGGTTCTTTGCCGCCGGCCGGCAGCACGCTGTGCCGGAGGACATGAGCCTGCACTTCCGCAGCACGCCGGCCCTGCTGCGGGACGGCGATCGCCTGCGCCAACCGCTGGCGGTGAGCATCGATTATCCCTACGCGGAGCCGAGCGAGGCGACGATCGAAGTCGCCGGAGGGGAAGCCGTGCCGGTGAACCTGAAGCTGGGACTCCACACGATTCCCCTGCCTGCGCTGGCCGCCGTCGATCAGCCTACGCCGGTCGAGGTGATCGTGCGGCTGCCGAATCAGGTCCGGCGCGAGGCGTTTGTCTTGCAGCCGGTGCGGCCTTGGGAACTCTGGTTTCTGCCCCACTCGCACAACGACATCGGTTACACCCACGTGCAAACCGAAGTCGAACATAAGCAGTGGCAGTACCTGGAGGAGGCCGTCGCCCTGGCGCGTCGCACGGCCGACTATCCGGCGGGATCGCAATTCAAGTGGAACGCGGAGGTGATCTGGGCGGTCGACAGCTATCTCCAGCAAGCTTCGCCGGAACGGCGCGGGGAGTTCATCGAGGCCGTTCGCAGCGGCCGGATCGGACTCGATGCGCTGTACGGCAACGAGTTGACGGGGCTGTGCCGCCCCGAGGAACTGTTCCGCCTGATGGACGGCGCGCGGCGGATTGCCGGAACGCACAACTTGCGAATCGATGCGGCCATGATCAGCGACGTGCCCGGGTACACGTGGGGCATCGTGCCCGCGTTGGCACACAGCGGCGTGCGATACCTGTCGGTTGGGCCCAATCACATCCATCGCATCGGATACACGCTGGCAGAGTGGGCAGACAAGCCGTTCTGGTGGGTCTCGCCTTCCGGCCAGGAGCGGGTTCTGTGTTGGGTCGCGGGCCAGGCGTACAGCTGGTTCCACCCCGGTCTGCTGGGGGCGATCCAGGACGTGCCGGCCGACGTGTTCTTCCAGTACTTGGAGCGATTGCAGACGGCCGGGTATCCCTATGACATGGTTCAGATCCGCTACAGCATTGCCGGAGACAACGGGCCGCCCGACCCCGATTTGCCGGAATACGTTCGCCGCTGGAACGCCGCGTATGCCTGGCCGCGAATGCGAATCGCCACGACCGGCGAGTTGATGGGCGAGTTCGAGCGTCGCTATGGGGACAAGCTCCCGGAGTTCCGCGGTGATTTCACGCCCTACTGGGAGGACGGCGCCGCTTCCTCGGCGTTGGAAACCTCGCTCGCCCGCGGGGCTGCCGAGCGACTGGTGCAAGCCGAAACGCTATGGGCCTTGCTCGCTCCCGAGCGTTTCCCGGATGTCGACAGTTATGCTGCCTGGCGAAACACGCTGCTGTACAACGAACACACGTGGGGTGCGCACTGCAGTATCACGCAACCCGACAGCCCCTTTACGCTCGATCAGTGGAAGATCAAGCAGGCCTTTGCCCTCGATGCCGACCGCCAGTCGCAAGCGCTGCTGGCCGGCGCAACCGCCGTGGCGGCCCGCACCGCGACGCCTGCGGAGGCTCCTGTGGCGGCGGTGGATGTGTACAACACGTGTTCTTGGCCGCGAACGGACCTTGTCGTCTTGCCGGCGGATTGGTCCCTTGCGGGCGATCTCGTACAAACCGCGGCGGGCCAGCCTGTGGCTTCGCAGCGGCTGAGCGACGGACGGCTGGCCTTTCTGGCCGAAGACGTTGCGCCGTTGGGCGCAACACGGTTCTTGCTGCGGCCCGGCTCGGCGGCCGTTTTGGGACGTGTGCAAATCGACGACGACGGCCGGATGGCCAACGCGTCGCTGAGCGTGGCCGTCGATGCCCGGACGGGTGCCGTCGCCAGTCTGATGCGAAACGGACACGGCGAAGATCTTGCCAGCGGCGAACGCGGCTTCGGACTCAACGCCTATTTCTACGTCGCCGGCCGCGACCCGGCCCAGCCGCAAACGGCCGGCCCCGCCCAATGGCGAGTTATCGACCGGGGACCGCTCGTGGCCACCTTGGCCGTGGATTCGCCGGCGCCCGGATGCCGCACCCTGGCGCGCCAGCTGCGACTCGTCGCGGGCCTCGACTTCGTGGAACTCACCAACGTGGTGGACAAACAGCCCGTTCGCTCGCCCGAGTCCGTCCATTTCGGCTTCGATCCCCAGATTCCTGAGGGCGTGATGCGGATGGACATCCCGTGGGCCGTCATCCGCCCCGAGGTGGATCAGTTGCCGGGAGCCTGCAAGAATTACTTCTCGGTGGGCCGTTGGGTGGACGTCAGCAACGACCAATACGGCTTGAGCGTGGCGACGGTCGATGCCCCGCTGGTCGAGGTGGGAGCCATCCGCGTGGATGTCGCCAGTCCCTTCCAGCCCGAAGCCTGGATCCGGCAACTGGAACCTACCCAGACGTTCTACTCGTATGTGATGAACAACTATTGGGAGACCAACTACAAGGCCAGCCAAGAGGGGCCCACGCCGTTTCGCTACGCCCTTCGCCCCCACGGACCTTTCGATGCCGCAGAAACCTCACGATTCGGACTGGAACGAAGTCAACCGCTGGTGATCGTGCCGGTCGAACCAAGTGCCAGCCAGCGGGCTTCGCTGCTCTGCGTTGAACCTCGTTCGGTGATCGTCACCTCGGTCAAGCCCAGCCGAGACGGCCGCGCGCTGATCGTGCGGTTGTTCAACACGGGCGAGCAGACGGAGAACGTTGCGCTGGACTGGGGAGATCCGCAGCCCAAGCGGGTCACCCTGAGCAGCCCCTTCGAAGACGCCGGTGCGCTTGTCACCCTGCCCGTCTCGCTGCCTTCGTTCGGGATTGTAACGTTGCGCGCCGAGGTGGGCGATTGATCCCGCCTGTGTCCGAATCAACAAGGTTTCCTACCGATGGACAAACGCCAGCGTGCCCAGTACATCCGCGACCGCTTGGAACAACTGTATCCGGTGACGAAGATCCCGCTGGACCATCGCGATCCCTACACGCTGCTGGTCGCCGTGGTGCTCAGCGCCCAGTGTACGGACAAGAAGGTAAACGAGGTCACGCCGCAGCTGTTCGCCCTGGCCGATACGCCTGCGGCGATGGCCCGGTTACCCGTCGAGGAGATTCAAGCCATGATCCGGCCGCTGGGCCTGGCGCCTCAGAAGGCCAAAGCGATCTCGGGACTATCCCGAATCCTGATCGCCCGCCATGCCGGCCGCGTGCCGGAGGATTTTGCCGAACTCGAAGCGCTGCCGGGCGTCGGACACAAGACGGCCAGCGTCGTGATGAGCCAAGCGTTCGGCCACCCCGCGTTTCCCGTCGATACCCACATCCACCGTCTGGCACAACGCTGGGGCTTGACCTCCGGCCGTAACGTGGCACAGACCGAGCGCGACCTGAAACAGTTGTTTCCGCCGGACAGCTGGAACCTGCTGCACCTGCGGATCATTTTCTACGGCCGCGAGCACTGCACGGCCCGCGGCTGTGACGGCACCGTCTGCGAGATCTGCCGGATGTGCTTTCCCCGCCGCCGCCAGCCCGTCGCGATCAAGCGGGCTTAACCGCCGGAACGTCGCCCGCGTCTTGCCATGGGTTCTCCCAATCGCCCCATCCGGCCAGGTACCGGGCATACGCAGGACACTGATCGGCTCGTTCGGCGATCCAATCCTTGGTGGCGGCGACCAGTTCCTGTTCCCGCGACAGCGGCAGACGCCCCAACAGCACCGCGACACGGAGGAAAACGAAATACGTATCCAGCACATCGCAGCGGCAATAGTCGTTGATCTCAGCCAGGCGTCCGTCGTTGTACATGTCCTGGACCATATCACCTTGGACGTCCATCTTGCCGGGTTTTCCCAGCAGATTGGCGGCCAGATTCAGCCCGCCGTTGAATCGCGTGGCGCCAAAGTTGGTCAGCAGGTCGTGCAGATCCAGATGCGCCCCCGTGTTGTAGCGACTGCGATTCTGCTCCCAGTTCTTGTCCGTGATGTTGAACCAGGCGGGACTGCTCAACCCAAAGCGGAAGGCCGCTAATTCCAGCAGCGGCACATCGAACGACCGGCCGTTGAAACTGACCAGCGTCGGGTAGCGATACGCCTCCCAACCTCGCCAAAACCGGTCGGTGATGACGTGCGGACGGAATTCGGGATCGTCCAACGCCACGATGTCCAGCAGCGAGTAATCGCCCGCGACCTTGGCCACGACCAGCGACACGGGTATCTGGTACGTGTACGGAACGAAGTCGCTGCCGGTCGTTTCCACCAATTCCGCGCGGTAACGCGTGACGGCTTCGGCCGCCGACAACCCCGCGCCCGGATAGCGTACGCGCGAGATCAGGCTACCATCGGAGACGCTTTCGCTGTCGAACACCAGAAACTTAATTGCTGCGTTTGCCACCGATGCCCCCTTTCCAAATACTCTTCTGTGGTAGATGCTCCGGACATCGTACCAGAAAACCTCGGGCTCGGACACGGAGGCACGCCGATGAACTGTCGATGAACATTGGAATGCGTACACCGCAGGACGGCAGACTCTGTCGAATGACGACGCCAACGAGTTTGTGGTTAGCGCCAATCGGGACGGCAAGACCACCAAGCCGTGGTCTGCCACAACCATTCGTCGCGTGGCTTCGTACCTGACCGGCTGCTGCTGCGCCGACTTCGGTCTTCCGGAACGTGGTGCCAGGAGTGTACGGAAGATTCTGCACTCGCACATCGATTCACGGACGGCGGCGATCCTGGCCCCCGGCTTCACGCCGGGGTCGCCGTCACCTTCGCACCTAGGCGCGAAGGTGAACCACCGGCAGATGGCGAAATCAACGGTTCCTGGGAGCTTTCCAGGACTGGAAGCATTTCCAGGACTTGGTACAATTTGTAGACCGCTATTTCGAGAGGAGGATTTCGATGGCCGGACGGTTGGATGGTAACGTGGCTGTGGTCACGGGAGAGACTTGACATTGGGACATTACGGGAGATCTGCCATGCGATCATTTCTGACCGTCTCGGCGTTACTTGGCGGCCTCTGCGGCGAAGCTCTCACGGCCGAGCGGCCGAACGTCGTCTTCATTTTGGCTGACGATCTGGGCTGGGGCGAACTGGGTTGTTACGGCCAGCAGAAGATCCCCACGCCCCACCTCGATCGGCTGGCTGCGCAGGGAACGCGATTCACCCGGCATTATACGGGCGCGCCGGTGTGTGCTCCGGCACGCTGCGTGTTGATGACCGGCAGGCATTCGGGGCACGCCGAGGTGCGCGGGAATTTGCCGGCTCGAGTTGCGTTTCCTGAATTCACGGAAGGCCAGTATCCGCTGTCGGAACAAGCCCTCACGCTGGCTCAGGTATTTCAACGGGCCGGTTACGCCACCGGCGCGATGGGCAAGTGGGGCCTGGGGCCGGTGGGCAGCACGGGCGATCCCAACCGCAAAGGATTCGATTTGTTCTTCGGTTACAACTGTCAGGCGGTGGCCCACAGTTTTTATCCGCCGCACTTGTGGCGCAACGCCGAGCGGATTCCGATCAACGCCAATCCCATCCCCGGCCACCAGCGGCAACCGGAGGGCGAGGTGCGGTTGGAGGACTGGATCGGCGAAACGTATGCGCCGCGGCTGATGATCGCCGAGGCCGTCAAGTTCCTCGAAGCCAACCAGTCGCGGCCCTTCTTTCTCTACTTGCCGTTCATCGAACCGCACGTCGCCATGCATCCGCCGCGAGAGTCGATCGAGCGATTTCCGCCAGAATGGGACACGCTGGTCTATCGCGGGCAATGCGGTTACCTGCCGCATCCGCGGCCGCGAGCCGGTTATGCGGCGATGATCTCCGACCTGGACAGCTACGTGGGCCGCGTGCTGGAGACGCTGGAACGGACCGGCGTTGCCGACCGCACGCTGGTCATTTTTACCAGCGACAACGGGACCACGCATCCGCGTCCGCCGGACCCGCATTTCCACATCGGCGGCGTCGATGCGGCGTTCTTCAACAGCACCGCCGGGCTGCGCGGATACAAAGGCAGCCTGTACGAAGGCGGGATTCGCGTCCCGATGATCGTCCGTCTGCCCGGCCACGTGGCGGCCGGCGCGGTCAGCGATGCGCCGAGCTACTTTGCCGATTGGTTTCCCACGCTGTGTGCCGCCGCCGGATTGGAGACGCCGGCGGGACTGGACGGCGAGAACCTATGGCCCGTCATTACCGGCGGCCCCGTTGCGAAATCGCGGAAACCGATGGTCTGGGTGTTTCCCGAGTACGGCGGCCAGGTGGCGGTGCGGATCGGCGACTTGAAAGTCATCCGGCAGGGCCTGAAGACGAAGAAGCCCGGCGATTGGGAAGTGTACGATCTGAGCCAAGACCATGCCGAAGAACACGACTTGGCAGACTCCCGCGGCGATTTGATTCAACAGGCCGAGGCGATCTTGCGCCGCGAAGTGTCGGAAAACTTGCGGTTTCCGGTCCCGATCCCCGGGAGCAGCGAATAATCCGCAAACGTCCAAACCGTCGGCTGGGAACTTCCACAGGCCGGTTCATCGCATGTCTTTCGCCGACTCTGCTTGAGTACCACGCGGTCTTGGGGACGGCTTTTCGAGGCATTCTTCTTGGCTGAACTCGACCAGGCAGAGTCCCCGTGGCGGCAGCTCGATCTGCCAGACCCCGTCGCGGCCGTCGAACCGACCCAGTCGCTGACGGCCCGCCTCGTCGATGCGATACACGCCGCAACGGGCAGGTAAACCGTAGGCCAAGGCGTCGATCGGCAGCCGCAGACGCAGCGGCTGGTCGTGGATGCTGGCCAGGGCCACGGCCACGTCTCCGTCCGCGGCCCGCCACGCGCCGGCCAACGCCACGGGATAAGTCCGCTTCGAGGCTTTCAGGGGCGTGTACACGCCGATCTGGGCGACGTCGATTTCCTGGTGCGGGACGTCGAGCGGCGGCGGGCGAAGCCAGGTGCCGTGCAGCAGGTACTTGAGCGACTGCATCCGCGTCCGCACCAACCGCGTCACGAAGTCGATTTCTTCGGGACGTTCTTGCAGTTGCGATGGCAGGAAATTGGCCAACATCGGCTGCATGCCCCAAGCAAAGGTTCGCGACTGTTCCAACAAAAACTGCGGGGTGAACTTGCGATCCATCAACGTCAGGTTCTCCGGCAGGGCTTTTTCCGGCGGCCACTTTTCGTCGTAGGGAGGATGAACCAGTCCGGCATAATTGCCGAAGACGATCGTGCAGTCATGGTACACAGCCTGGAAAAACGGGATCGGTTCCCAAGGCGGAGCCAGGCCGATGCGGTCGGCGCTCACGCTCAGCGCCAACGTCAGGTCCAAGTTCCCGATCCACGGCTCGCCGCAGAATTCGCCTCCCAACGCCACTCGGCCTCGCGTCGAACAGCGATCGCGGATCTCGCTGGTCAGCATCGCCAAGCCGTCGGTCCAGTACCGGCCGGTTCCCAGGATGTGGCCGTGGCGGGGATCGTAGCAATTGGCCAGGACACCGGTCTGATCCATGTAGACGCCGTCGGCCTTCAGGCCGCAGAAGACTTCTTCCGCCAAGCCGGCATACTTGTCGCGCCAAAAGCGGGTGCCGATGCACATCGGCACGCAGGGCGCCTGCATGAAAACGTTGTACACCTCCGGGCGGACCTTGCCATCCGGTCCCTTGACGGCGTACCGCTCGGCCTGCTCGTCGATCCAACTCCGGGTCTGCATTCCCCACAGCCGTTGGTTCATGTACAGGATCGCATGCACGTCCTGCTGGCGGGCGGCGGCCAGGGCGGCCTGGAAGGATTCGCTGCCGTCGCGGGGCGGCAGGTACTCGGGAAACCCCGCGTCATAGGCGCAATTGTGCCACCAGTGCCACAACACGCTGACCGGTGTCTGCAGATGGTTCCGCATCACCGTCGCCGGCTCCAACACGCCCGGCGACCGGCCGCGATTCCACACCCAGAGCCCCGTCTCGGGCAGCCATCCCGGCGTGAGTTGGCGGCGGAGTCGGCCGCGTTCGGCGATGGCCTGGGCCCCGGGCGTCTGGCGATAGAGCTGCGCCGCGGTGGTCCAGTCCCCGCGAAACGCGCCCAGCACGACCGCAAAGGGCAGGCGGAATTCGACCACCTCGGCGGCCTCTTGCTCCGGCTCGTGCAGGATCTCGAAATGCACTTGTGCCCGTTCATCCCCCCACAGCGCAAATTCCTTGCGGTAGCTGTGCGGGTCGTCGCAGGCCGCGTAGAAGCCGGGGCCGTCCGGCTGATAGAAGGCCAGGCATTGCATGGCCATGACCCAAGGATAACGCCAAACCAGCCGGGTGCCCTGGTTGCTCTGGCCCTGCGTCAGCCGACGGGGGTTGCGGGCCAGTGCCCCCAACTCTCTGGGCACCGCAAGGACCTCGTCGGTGCGTTCCCGCAGGCTGGGGACGCGGGGAAACCGGACTTGCTGCAGCTGCACGTTTCTCGGCTTCGCGACCGACAACTCCCAGCGGCTGAGCGGCGCGTCCTGGGGGTCTAGCCGAACCAGGACTTCCACACGCAGCGGCTCCTGTCCCTCGGCCCCGACCACTTCCCACACCAGCCGCAGTCCGGGTGGATCGCCACTCAAGCGTTCGACTTGGGGAGGTCCGGCTCGCTCGGCCGACACCTCGTACGAGGTCGTGCCATCGCCGACGGTCATCTGCCACAGCCCCACGGGCGCCGGGCTGTCGGCCAGCTGATTGGGACCGTCCGGCAATAGGATCAGTTCCCGGAGCGTCCCGTGGGCCGAGTCCAGCCCGATCTGCAATGTGCCGTCCCCGATCCGCACGACCTCCGCCTCGGCGGCGACACGCTCCTCGACCGCCATCGCCAGGGCCGGCAGGGCCCAGGCCGCCAACGCCGCCCAGAAGACACCTCGCATCGCAATCCCCTCCGAACTATGGGAACCGAATCAGGGCCAAACTTGTCCCGCGTCTACAGGTTCCATCCGGCGCGGTATTCGCGGCGGATCAAGGCGTCCGCTTCCGGACAGCCGACGGCCTTCAAGTTGGCGGCGTCCCAAGTGAGCTTCTGGCCGACGCGCAGCGCGACGTTGCACAGCAGCGCGGCTTCGGTCAGGGCGCCTGAGTACTCGAAATTGCAGGTCGTCGGCCCGCCGCTCTTGCAGGCTTCGGTCCACTCGCGATGGTGGCCGATGGAATCGGGAATGAACGGGTCGGGCCGCTGAAACTGCTGGAACTGATCTTCGGGCAGCAGTTGGTGTTTGCCGTAGTCGGCGATCAGCATTCCTTTCGCTCCGACGAACAGCACGGCACTGCCCCACTGCGGAACGTTCCGCTGCTTGACCAGCGCCGGATACCCGCCGCCGTTGTACCAGTGCAGTGCGACCGGTGGCAGATCGCCGCGGGCCGGGTATTCCTGCCGGGCGATCGTCCACCGAGCGGCGCTCTCCGGATGCACCGGCCCCTCGGCCTGGACGGAGGTGGGATGGCGCAGGTCCAGCGCCCAGAAGGCCAGGTCGCAGTAATGACAGAAGAAATCCCCGAGCGTCCCGTTGGCGAAATTCCACCAGTATCGCCAGGCGAACGGCGCGTAGGCCGAATGATATGGCCGTTCGCCTGCCGGTCCCAGCCACAGGTCCCAGTCGAGTGTCGGCGGCAGCGGCGGCCGATCCGTCGGTGCGTCCGGCTGCTGCTTGTCGGTGGGCGTCGGCGGCCCATTGAAGTCCGCGCCCAGCCAGACATGCACCTCCTGCACCGGCCCGATGGCGCCCGACTGGACCAGCTCGACCGCCCGCCGGTAATTGGCGCCCGCGTGAATCTGGGTGCCCATCTGGGTGACGAGCTTCTTCTCGCGGGCCACTTGGGCCATGATCCGCGCCTCGTAGACGCTGTGCGTCAGCGGCTTCTCGCAGTAGCAGTGCTTGCCCAGTTTCATGGCCATCACGCCCGCCGCGGCGTGGGTGTGATCCGGCGTGCCGATCACGACCGCGTCGATCTGGCCGTGCATCTCGTCCAGCAGCTTGCGGAAATCCTTGTACCGCTTGGCTCGGGGATACTGCTCGAACGTCTTGCCGCCGCGCTGCTCGTCGACATCGCACAAGGCCACGATATTCTCGTGACCGGCGCCGTTGACATTGTCTGCGCCCCGGCCGCCGATCCCGATACCGGCGATGTTCAATCTTTCGTTCGGCGACGTGCTCTGTGCTCGGGTTGCGTTACCGGAGATGGTCCACACGCCGGCGGCGACGGCCGCGGTCCGGAGCATGTCACGGCGGGAGATCAGCATGGACATGGGAAAGGCTCCTTGCAGGTTGAAAATGGCGACTCGGAAATCGCGCCAGCGATGGCTTCACCGCTGCTTGCGCTGGGCGGCTTGCTGGCCGCGCGAACTCGATTGTATGCGCACGCCCCAACCCCGTAAACACGGGGCGTTCACGTCTGTGCGAATGTCCTTGGCGATGACGCCGGCCACGTCCGTAAAGCTATTGGCCACGCGGCGGCCGATTTCCTCGTACTATGAAGGCCTGACGATTTTGCCTATGTTGGAGGACTTGATGAACTCACCGCCGGTGAGATCGCGCAGGTGCCGTGAAACGCACGACCAGAGTCTGTCAGGCGGGCTGCCCAGGCCCGGAGGAGCGTCCGCAGTTGTTCCCAGTCTTTCCTGTGATCGAGGAATTGCAGCCGCCGCCGGACACCGAGGGTGCGTTTGCGGCGTTCAACCGGTTGCCGCATTGCCTGTTCCTGGACAGCGCTCTGCGGCATCCGCGGCTGGGGCGGTTTTCGTTTCTAGCGGCGGATCCGTTTGATTTCGTCGAAGTGGCGGCGGACGGGGGCGACCCGTTTGGCGTGCTCCAGCAGCGATTGGCCGGATTCGCGGCCCCGACCGTGCCCGAGCTGCCTGCGTTTCAGGGCGGGGCGGCGGGCTTGTTCAGCTACGATCTGAACCGCAGTTTGGAACGTGTGCCATCGCCGGAGTTCGATGAATTCGGCGTCCCGGCGCTGGCCGTCGGCCTGTATGACGTCGTGCTGGCGTTCGATCACCAGGCGGATCGAGCGTGGCTGGTCTCGCAAGGGCTGCCGGAATCGGATCCGGCGGCGCGGCAACGGCGAGCCCAGCTGCGGTTGGCGCAGTTTCGTGCCGTGCTGGACGAGCGATGCCATGCGAGTGACGCGGGTTCGCCGCCCGAAGGCCGGATTGCCAATCCGGCCTTCGCGCCGGTGCGGAGCGATCGCTTGGCTCCCCAGTATGCCGTGGCTGGCGTGACGGGGTTGACCAGCAACTTCTCGGCCGACGGCTATCGCCAGGCGGTGCAACGAGTCGTCGATTACATCTACGCGGGCGACGTCTTCCAGGTCAATCTCGCGCAGCGGCTGCTGTACCCGGCCGAGACGGACTCGACGTCATTGTACTTGCGGTTGCGTCAGCGCAATCCGGCGACGTTTGCCGGCTATTTCGATTTGGGGACTTTTCAAATCGTCAGCGCATCTCCCGAACGCTTTTTGCAGGTTCGCGACCGGCACGTGGAAACGCGGCCCATCAAGGGCACGCGGCGGCGGACGTTTCTGCCGGAGTCCGACTTGTTTGCCGGCGACGATTTGTTGAGCAGCGAAAAGGACCGCGCCGAGAACGTGATGATCGTCGACTTGCTCCGCAACGACTTGTCTCGGGTCTGCACGCCGGACAGTGTGCGGGTTACGCAGCTGTGCCAGCTGGAGGTCTATCCATACGTCCAGCACCTGGTGTCTGCCGTCTGCGGCCGTTTGGCCGAGGGGCGGACTTCGTTGGATCTGTTGCGGGCCGCTTTTCCAGGCGGCTCGATCACGGGGGCGCCCAAAGTTCGGGCGATGGAGATTATCGCCGAATTGGAACGAGTGGCGCGGGGGCCGTATTGCGGCTGTTTGGGCTACCTGGGCTTTGACGGCGCACTGGACCTGAGTATCCTGATCAGGACGATCACGGCGGGTCGCGGCTGGTGGCAGCTGCCCGTGGGCGGCGGCGTGGTGGCGCAATCCAAGCCGCAAGCGGAATACGAAGAAACCTGGCACAAGGCGACGGGCTTGATCAAGGCATTGCGGTGATTTTGTTGATCGACAACTACGACAGTTTCGTCCACAATCTAGCCCGCTACTTGCGGCGACTGGACCAGGAGACGGTCGTGGTCCGCAACGACGCCTTGGAGCTCGACGACATCGCAAGCTGGCAGCCGAGCGCGATTGTATTATCGCCGGGGCCCTGCACGCCGCGCGAAGCTGGGTGCTCGCTGGACGTGGTGCGGCGGTTTTCCGGGACGATTCCCCTGTTGGGCGTCTGTTTGGGACATCAGGCCATCGCCGCGGCCTTGGGGGCCAGGATCGTGCGGGCTCCCGAACCGATGCATGGCCGCGTCAGCGACGTGTTTCACGACGAACAGGGCGTGTTTGCGGGAATGCCGAATCCGCTGGTCGCCTGCCGCTATCACTCGCTGGTCGTGGACGAGGCCACGTTGCCGTCTTGTTTGCTCGTTTCGGCCCGCACCGCCGACGGCGTGGTCATGGCCGTTCGGCATCGCAGTCGGCCGCTGGTCGGGCTCCAGTTCCATCCGGAATCGATCCTGACATCGCACGGCTATCCGTTGTTGGCGGCGTTTTTGCGGTCCAGCGGAGCAAAGGTTCCCGAATCGTTGCCGACAATGGATAATGAAGGACAGGAACCGGAGCAAACACGAGGACGGGACGATGATTCTCGAAGGCTTAGTGACCACGATCAACGCCGACGGCACGCCGAACATCTCGCCGATGGGCCCGTTGGTCGACCCGCAGTTGAGTCAGTTTGTGCTCCGCCCCTACCAAACATCTAAGACCTATGCCAACCTGAAACGTGACGGCCAAGGCGTGCTGCACGTTACCGATGATGTCGACATGCTGGCACGGGCGGCTGTGAACCAACTGAATCCCTTGCCGAAATTGATGAAGGCCAAGCAGGTCGAAGGGGTCGTGATCGCCAACGCTTGCCGCTGGTACGAATTCCGCGTCAACTCGCTGGACGATCGCGCACCGCGGACGACGATCGCCTGCGTCGTGGTGGCCAAAGGCCGGATTCGTGACTTTTTCGGCTTCAATCGGGCCAAGCACGCAGTGCTCGAGGCCGCGATCCTGGCCACTCGTCTCGAGTTCCTGCCGCCGCAGGAGATCTGCGCCGAATTCCGTCGTTTGGCCGTGCTGGTGGAAAAGACGGCGGGCGACCAGGAACGCCGCGCCTTTCAGTTCCTGGACGAGTTCGTGGCGCACAAACTGGGGCTGTGAGCCAGGCCCCTGTCTGAAAAAGGAAACGACTTGTACCAGGGCCGGTACAAGTCGTTTCCTGTTGAGGAGGAAGACGATTTCTGTCGACTGGTCCGGTACGTGGAACGTAACGCGCTGCGCGCGGGTTTGGGCGAGCGGGCCGAGGCTTTGGAGGTACAGGTGGGGCCTTTCGTTTCCAACGACGGGGCTTGTTCCATCGGCGGGTGCGACTAGATTCGCCTTTTTCAGGGGATCTGCCAGGGAAAAACGGCCCTTCTGCCGCGGGAAGACTAGCGGAAATGGGCTGGGGGCAATTAGAATAACGGGGCGAAGCAAAGCTGCGCTGTAGCCATCGCGAAACGTTCCGGAGTGCTGTCATGACGATTATTGCCTGCCCCAAGTGTGCCGAATCGGTGGTGCTGCCCGACCGCGCCAGTCGCCTGGCGACGGTTCGCTGTCCCCTGTGCCAAGAAGAATTTCCGTTGGCAGAAGCGTTGGGCAAACTGCCGCCCACGTTGATCGTGGTCGATGACCCGGAGCCTGTGGTGGCACCCGCGGCCCCGGGGGGTTGGGGCATGTCCCAAGATTCGGACGAGTTGGCTCTGCTGCCAGCCGAAAATGTCGCTGGCTTTGCCCCTTTGAGCATCGAAACCGACACCGCGCGGGCCCCGGCGTCTGCCGCGTCAGCTCGACGGCGTCCCGGAGTTGCGGCAAGAAAACGCAAACCGAAAAACCCGCTCATGGAAGGGGTCAAGATCGTCTTGGGCGGCGTCGCCGGACTGGCGATCGCCCAGGTCATCCTCTGGTGGGTGGGGTCGTCTCAGGCGTGGCCCAAGCAGCGGGCCGACATGTTCCAGCTGGCGCCCAAGGTCGCCCGTTTTGTCCCCTGGGTCGTGCCAGAGCGATATCGGAGCGAACGGCCAGCGACTAGCGCAGCCGACGCCTCGGAGTACGGGGCGGGTACCGTGGCGATGGACGAATCGAGCAGCGTCCGGCCGCAGGGAATCCCGGAGCGGACCTTTATCGATCCCAATGCGGATGGCGATGCGAACGGCGCGGAACGGGCGGGTCCCGTAGCGAAAAAGAAGACCGGCCGACCCGTTGGCGGGGGCGGTTTTGGCAGGATGGGGGCGGCCGCACCCAACGGCCCAGCGGCCGACATGGCACCCGCGGCGACATCGGAGGTCGATTTGGGACAGGTTCCCGAATTAGATGACAGTTCGCTCGATGACTTGAACCTCGACATGCTGGCGGACGACGAACCCATCGCGGATCCGGTGGTGACGCCCGTCGAAACACCGGAACAGGCCGCCGAACCGGAGCCGGTTACCGAGCCGGAGCCACGTGCCGAGCCGTTGCCGAAGGCTCCCCGCACGACGGCCGCCGAGTTGCGATCGGCGGTGGAGGAGGCCCGGACGGCTTTTGCAGCGTTGCAGGGCTCTCCGGAAGCCGACATCCGGCCTCTGCTTCGGCAGACCTACCCCGTCTTGGCGAAACTGGGCGAAACGGCCGCCTTTGCAGCGCCCCGCGGAGATGAGTGGCAGGCTGCCAACGACCTGCTGCGAACAGTGATCGCAGAAGAGGAGACCCTGTCCATGCTCGGCAGGGTGGGGGGAGGTTGGTTGAAAGCTCCGGCCCGCGACAACAACGGCGTCTTGCTGGTGGGCACGGTAAAGCAAATGCACAAGCAGGGTGGATACCACGTGACGGAGTTGTTGATTCCGGGCAGTGACCAAGCCATCGCCGTGTATAGCGACATGCCCCCCCGTGAAGTGCATCCGCCGGGTACACAGCTTGTGGTCATGGGCGCCGTCATCGGCGACCCGAGCGGCGAGCTAGAGGGTTACGACGGCGACGCAGATTATGTTGTTTGGCAGGGGCTTGCGGAGCAAACCGCCGCGCCGTGACACGTTTCGTTCCTTGGCGGTTGTTCGGCAGGGCCGCGGCGCCGATACAATTTTTGACAGGCGACGGATGGCCACTTAGACTAACGTAAGGGGATCGCCTTGACCCGTTTCCTTGTCGGCACTTTCCGGAAAACCGTCATGTCCCGAACGCTTGTTATTTCCACCGGGTTGTTGTTTGTTAGTCTCGCCGCGTCTGCGCTCTGCGCCGATTATGGCGACTCGGTCGTGATTTCCCAAACCGAGGCACGGCGATACGGCCTGGAACGGGCTTGGTTTACCCAAGTGCGGTTGGATCCGGCGCGGGCTCGCATGACGGACTTGGCGTACTTCGTCAGCGCTACCCAGTCGCACACCGTGTACGAAGTCCAGTATCAGGATCGGAAACGGGTATTCTCCGAACGCGACACCGATCGTTTCGGCGATGCGTTGGGAAAGGAGGGGGCCGAGAAGGAGGCCAAGGCATTCAGCGAAGAACTGAAACTGCGCGAAATCGAAAGCACCACCAAGACGATCCAGGTGCCGGAGATCACGCTGTACGCCGTCACCGACCGGGCGGTCGTGCATGCCATTGACGCGGAGACGGGCCGGACGAGGTGGGCCACCGTGGTTGGCAACCGGGACTATCCCAGCGAGCGGCCGGGTATCAGCGAGAACTTTGTTGCCGTCTTGAACGGTTCGACGCTGCACCTGCTGAAACGCCAGACCGGCGAGATGGCATGGATCCGCGCGATCCAGGGGGTGGCATCGGCGGGCCCCGCGCTGACCGAGGAATACGTCATCGTCCCGACGTTCATGGGGGACGTGGAATTGTACGACATTGACGAGACGCGAACGCTGCCGGAGATCTATCGTTCCAACGGCCGCGTGCTGATCCAACCCAACGTCACGCCGCTGAGTGTAGTGTGGCCGACGGATCGCGGGTTTCTGTACGTCGCCCGCACCACGCAAAAGGGCCTTCGCTACCGCATGGAAGCCAGAAGGCCGATTGTCTCGCAGGCGGCTTATTCCAGCCCCAGCAAGATCTTGGCGACCTCGATCGACGGCTATGTGTATTGTCTCCACGAGACCAGCGGCCAAGAGTTCTGGCGTTTCTCGACCGGCGAACCCGTCAGCAACAGTCCGGTTCCTATCGGCGATGCGGTGTACATCGTGACGGACAAAGGCAGCCTGTTCTGCCTGGGCGTGGAAGACGGCCAGGAAAGGTGGTCCTCGCCGCAAGTCCAGCGTTTGTTGTCGGTCAGCAAGGACCGGGTGTACGGTCTGACTGTAACCGGACGGCTGGCGGTTATCGATGCCAAGACAGGCGGCCAAATTGCGTCCATGGGCACCAATCGATTGGACGTTTTCTACTCGAACACGCAGACCGACCGGATCATCGTGGGGACCACCACCGGCGCGATTCAGTGCCTGCGTGAAGTGGAACTCGAGTGGCCGCTGGTACACGTCAATCTGGCCGAAGCCGAACAGCAACGCCGTCCGGAAATCAAGCAAGAGGGCTTGGAGACCAAGCCCAAGCCGGTTCCCCAAGAGGCCCCGGCGGGCGACGACCCCGATCCGTTTGGAGCCGGGGGAGGGGCTGCGCCCGTTCGAGGTGGTGACGCTGCCCCCAAGCCTGCGGCTGACGGCGGCGATCCGTTCGGTGCCGCTGCGCCGCCACCCGCCGCGGGGCAGGCTGCCGACGACGACCCGTTCCGATAATCACGGGCTGGGGCAGCCTGTGCGACCAAGTGGCAGCCTGTGCGGCGGGCTGGAAAATCATCCGGGGGCCTTCTTTCCGCCCTGCCAGCCGTCTCTCGCTGGCCATCCCCGCTTGACCGTTACGCCGTCTGCGCGTAAACCTACGTTTGCACCCGGGACTCTGCCGGCCGTTCGCTCTGCGGAGGCCGGTCTGCGCGGACTGCGGTGGTCCCCGCGCCGGACGAGCGAGCCTGCGCCCCCTTTCTTGAACGAGGATGGACTGAAATCATGAACGCCATTCCTGTGAAACGCGCCATCATCAGCGTCAGCGATAAACTCGGTCTAGCTGACTTTGCTCGAGGCCTCGCGGATTGTGGAGTCGAGATCTACAGTACGGGCGGCACGCGACGGCATTTGGAGAGTTCCGGCCTGCAGGTTCAGGATATTTCGGCCTATACCGAATTTCCCGAGATGATGCATGGCAGGCTGAAGACGCTGCATCCCAAGGTCTTCGGCGGGATCCTCTGCCGCCGCGATCACGAGGAGGACCTGCAGGCACTCGACCAGCATGGCATCCTGTCGTTCGAGTTGATCGTGGTGAACCTGTATCCGTTCGAGGCCACCATTTCCCGCCCCGGAGTGACGCCGGCCGAGGCCATCGAGCAGATCGACATCGGCGGCCCCAGTCTGGTCCGAGCCGCGGCCAAGAATCACGCCTTCGTGGCGATCGTCACTCGAGCGGAACAGTATTCTGCCGTTCTCGAAGAGATCAGCCGCCAGGGCAGCGTCTCGGCGGACCTCCGTCGGCGTCTGGCGGCCGACGCGTTCGCCCTCACCGCGGCCTACGACCGGGCGATCGCCGGTTTCTTTGCCGAAGGCACCTCGGCGAGCTCTTTTCCTCCGCTGCTGAATCTCACCTGGCGGTGTAAAGCCGAGTTGCGTTACGGCGAGAACCCGCATCAAGCGGCTGCCGTGTATCGCGAAGTTGGGGCCCAAGGCCCCAGTCTGGTCACCGCGCGGCAACTGAACGGCAAAGAACTGTCGTACAACAACCTGCTGGACTTGGACAGCGCGCTGGGCATCGCCCGTTCGTTCGCCAAGCCGGCAGCGGTCGTCATCAAACACAACAATCCCTGCGGAGCCGCCACCGCTTCGACGTTGGCAATCGCTACACAAAAAGCCCTGGACGGCGACCCGGTGAGCGCCTTCGGCTCGGTCCTGGGGTTCAACCGCACGGTCGATGTCGCGACGGCCGAGGTGCTTTCGGCGCCGGGACTGTTCATCGAGGCGATTGTGGCGCCGGATTTCGAGGCCGCCGCGGTGGGAGTGCTGACCACCAAACCCAAATGGAAGAAGAATGTGCGACTGATGCAAGTCGGCCGCTTGGACACCACGTCCTCCCGCCGTCACTATCGCTGCCTGGAAGGCGGCTTGCTGGTGCAGGACGCCGACGTGGATCCCGACATCGAATCCGCGTGGCAGGTCGTCACGCAGACGGCGCCTCCGGAGAGTCTGATGGAGGACATCCGCTTTGGCTGGGCGATCGTTCGCCAAGTGAAATCCAACGCCATTGTGCTGTGCCGCGACGAAGCGCTGTGCGGTGTCGGAGCCGGTCAGATGAGCCGCGTCGATTCCGTCGAGATCGCTATCCGCAAAGCCGGCGAGCGAGGTCGAGGAGCGATCCTGGCTTCCGATGCCTTCTTCCCGTTTCCGGATTCGATCCATCAGGCCGCCGACGCCGGCGTGGCCGCTCTGATCCAACCCGGTGGGTCCATCCGCGACGAAGAGGTTATCGCTGCCTGTAACGAGCGCGGCATGCCCATGATTTTCACCGGCCGCCGACATTTCAAACACTAGGGAACGGACGGCCTCTACGGGGCATTGACGCCGCCGTCGGCTCTGGGTTTAACGAAATGTGCCAACCGTAACCGTGTGCGGTGTGTTTGGGGCCATTCCCCAGCCTGTGGAGTAACAGAACATGAAAGTCCTCGCGTTTTTCGCCAGTCGTGTTGCATCGTTTGGCTTGGGCATAACGTTGGGGGCTGTGCTGTTGGCCAAGACCTCGGCGCTAGCCGAATCTCCGCCGCCCGTTCGTTTCAACCGAGACATTCGCCCCATCATGTCGGACAACTGTTTCGCCTGCCACGGACCGGGCACGCGCGAAGCGGGACTGCGGCTGGACGTGCGGGACGAGACCGTTCAACCGGCCGACAGCGGCGAGACACCGATCGTGCCGGGCAAGCCGGACGAAAGCGAAGTCGTCCGCCGCGTGATGTCGGACGATCCGGACACGGTCATGCCGCCGCCCCAAGCGCACAAGACACTTTCGAGCGAGCAGAAAGAGATCATTCGCCGCTGGGTCGAGCAGGGGGCGGCGTACGAGAACCACTGGTCCTTCGAGCCGCCCGTCAAAGCAGAGCCGCCGCCGGTTGTCGGAACGTCGTTCCCGATCCATCATCCGATCGATGCGTTCATCGCCGATCGGTTGCGGAGCGAGGGACTGACGATGTCGCCCGAGGCCGATCGCGAGACGTTGATCCGCCGCGTCGCGTTGGCGCTGACAGGCCTGCCTCCGACTCCGTCCGAAGTGGATACGTTCCTGGACGACACCTCCCCTGATGCTTACGACAAAATGGTCGATCGCTACCTTGCTTCGGAGCGGTTTGGGGAAGAGATGGCCCGTCACTGGCTGGACGTAGCCCGCTATGCCGACACGCATGGACTGCATCTGGATAACGAACGTCAGATGTGGGCCTATCGCGATTGGGTGATCCGCGCTTTTAACCAAAACAAACCGTTCGACCAGTTTACGATCGACCAGTTGGCGGGCGATCTGCTGCCTGACGCGTCGTTGGACCAGTTGACGGCGACCGGCTTTATCCGCTGTAACGTGACCACGGGCGAAGGCGGCTCGATCGAACCCGAGTGGGTCTATCGCAACGCCGTGGATCGCGCGACCACGACCGCGGGAGCGTGGATGGGACTGACCGCCGGCTGCTGTGTGTGCCACGATCATAAGTACGATCCCTTGTCGATCAAGGACTTTTACTCGCTGTACGCTTTCTTTCATTCCGCGGCGGATCCGCCGCTGGATGGCAACGCCCTACTGACGCCGCCATCGCTCAAGCTGGCCACCCCGGAAGACAAACAGAAGCTGGCCGAGTTCGACACTCAGATCACCGCCAAGCAAAAACAGCTGGACGAATTGGTGGCGTCGCTCGACTATACGGACCCGGCCACCGTCCAACCGCCTCCGACGGCCGAGGTGCTGGAGCAGTTCTGGTTCGATGACGAGTTTCCGTCCGGCAGTCGGGTTTCCGCCAGTCCTGGGCATCCGACGACGTTCGTTACGGTGGAGAGTGGCCAGGTGCTTGGCGGTCAGAAAGCGCTGAAACGCATCGACAAGGGGCTGGCGCAGGACGTGATCGAAGGCGCGCCGCCATTGGAGATTCCCCCCGCGGGCCGCCTGTTCGCCCATGTGTGGATCGACCCCGACGATCCGCCCCGCACGCTGATGCTGCAGTACTTCCAGGGCGGCTGGCTGCATCGCGCCGTGTGGGGCGACTACGACGCGATCGATTGGGGCGCTCGCAACACCACCGAACGCGTGCTGATCGGCCCGCTGCCCGAATTGGGGCAATGGGCTCGATTGGAAGTCGAGGCGACGCGTTTGGGCTTGAAACCCGGCGATCAGGTGACCGGTTTCGCTCTGACGCAGTTCGGCGGCACTGTGTTTTGGGACCAGGTGGGTGTGGCCGGCCGCAGCGATCCGGCGGCCGATCCGCGGCGTTCGCTGTTGGCCTGGTGGAAGCAGCAGACGGGCAAGGACACGCCGGGGGCACCGCCGGAACTGAATCAAGTCCTGAAGGCAGGCCCCGACGAGAAGAGACCTTCGGAGAACCTGGAGCGGAAACTCCGCGATTACTATTTACAGAACGTCTGCCTGGACACCAAGCCCCAGTTGGAAACGCCTGCCCAGGAATTGGCTGCGTTCAAGCGGCAACGGGACGAATTCGACAAGAGCATCCCCTCGACGTTCATCTTTCGCGACTTGGGCCAGCCCCGGGAGAGCTTCGTCATGCTGCGCGGCCAGTACGACGCGCCGGGGGACAACGTCGAGCCCGATGTGCCCGATGTGTTACCGCCGTTGAACAAGCACGATCCCAACCGTCGCGCCACTCGGTTGGACTTGGCTCGTTGGTTGGTCTCTCCCGAGCATCCTCTGACGGCCCGCGTGACCGTGAACCGGTTCTGGCAACAGTTTTTCGGTGTTGGTCTGGTGAAAACCAGTTACGACTTTGGCTCGCAAGGAGAACTGCCAAGCCATCCGGAACTGCTGGATTGGCTGGCTGTGTCGTTCCGCGAGAGCAGCTGGGACGTCAAGCAGCTGGTCAAACAGTTGGTGACTTCGGCGGCATTTCGCCAGGCCTCGCGGGTTACGCCGGAATCGGCACAGCGCGATCCGGAGAACCGGTTGCTCGCCCGCGGGCCGCGATTCCGCCTGGACGGGGAACAGCTTCGCGATAACGCCTTGTTCGTCAGCGGCCTGATCAATCTGCAGATGGGGGGCCGCGGCGTGAATCCTTATCAGCCGCCGAACATCTGGGAGCCCGTCGGCTTTGTGGGCTCGAACACCGCCAACTATCGGCAAGACAGCGGTCCGGCGTTGTACCGGCGGAGCATTTATGTGTTCTTCAAACGGACGGCGCCGCCGCCGTTCATGGCCAATTTTGACGCGCCCAACCGCGAGGCGTTCTGTACGCAGCGCGACCGCAGCAATACGCCGTTGCAGGCGTTGCAGCTGATGAACGACATCCAACACTTCGAAGCCGCCCGCGGGTTGGCCCAACGCCTGTTGAGCGAAGGCGGCGAAACACCGCAGGAGCGCATCGTCTTCGGTTACCGGCTGGTGTTGGCTCGCCGCCCCGCCCCCGAAGAAGCCGCCGTTGTGCAAGCGCTGCTCGAGCAACAGCGGGACCGATATCGGCAAGACGCGGCAGCCGCCGGCCAAGCGATTCGCGTCGGCGAGTCGTCGCCCCCAGCCGGTTTGGACGAAAGCGAACTGGCTGCGTATACGCTGGTGGCGAACCTGCTGTTCAACCTGGACGAAACGGTGACGAGAAACTGAACGACTCGGGGAGTGCGGCGACTTGTCGCCGCTTGGGACGACCGCTGCCTGGCCCGTTTTCACCGCGATGGAGACCTCGACCATGAACCCGCTATTCGAACACCAACTGCTGCAAACCCGGCGGCATTTCTTCGGTAACACCGGACTGCGGCTGGGCGGTCTGGCGCTGGCCATGCTGACCGGCTCGTCGGCCACCGGCAATCGGGCTCGAGGCGCCAGCGGGCCTCGCGCCCATCCGCCGCTTCCGGGCTTGCCGCATTTTGCTCCCAAGGCCAAGGCCCTGATCTACCTACACATGAACGGCGGACCGGCGCAGATCGACTTGTGGGACCACAAGCCGAACCTGGAGCAGCTGTTTGACAAGGATCTGCCGGACAGCATCCGCATGGGGCAACGGATCACGACGATGACCAGCGGCCAATCGCGGCTGCCGGTGGCGCCGTCCAAATTCCAATTCGCCCAGCACGGACAATCGGGGATGTGGGTCAGCGAGCTGCTGCCCCATACCGCCAAGATCGTGGACGAGTTGGCGCTGATCAAGACCGTCCACACCAATGCCATCAACCACGACCCGGCTTGCACGTTTGTCATGACGGGCAGCGAGGTTCCCGGGAAACCGAGCATCGGCTCGTGGCTGGCGTATGGCCTGGGCAGCGAGAGCAACGATCTGCCGGCGTTTGTCGTGTTCACGCCCAAATTCCCCGCTTCCGGCAACGGTCAAGCGTTGTTCTCCCGGATGTGGACCAGCGGTTTTTTGCCGTCGAAGTATAACGGCGTGGCCTTGCGCGGAGCCGGGGATCCGGTGCTGTACGTCCAAAACCCGCCAGGTGTGGACACCGGCGACCGCCGCCGGATGCTGGACGCCTTGAACCAACTGAACCAACGCGGCTTCGAGCGGTTCGGCGACCCGGAGATTCAGACGCGGATCGCCCAATACGAGATGGCGTTTCGTATGCAGAGTTCCGTCCCGGATTTGGTCGATCTGAGCAGCGAGCCCCAGCATGTCCTCGACTTGTACGGTCCGGAAGTCACCACCCCGGGCACGTTCCGTCACAGTGCGCTGCTGGCCCGGCGACTGGTCGAACGCGGCGTGCGCGCGGTGCAGATCCTGCATCGCGGCTGGGACCAGCACGGCAACCTGCCCGTGGCCTTGAAGAACCAGTGCCTGGACACCGACCAGGCCACAGCGGCACTGATTCTGGACTTGAAACAGCGCGGCTTGCTGGACGACACCCTGGTCGTGTGGGGCGGCGAGTTCGGCCGCACGGTGTATTCGCAAGGCCGGCTGACCAAAGACGACTACGGCCGTGATCATCACCCGCGCAACTTCTGCATGTGGCTGGCCGGCGGAGGCATCCGCCGCGGCATCGTGCATGGCGAGACCGACGACTTCAGCTACAACGCCGTCCAGGATCCCGTGAATGTGAACGACGTAAACGCCACCATGCTGTACTGTCTGGGCATCGAGCCCGACCGATTCACGTTCAAATTCCAGGGCCTGGATCAACGCCTGATCGGCGTCGAAGGCGCGCAGCCTGTCCAAGCGTTGCTGCAGACCACGTAGATGCCGTCCAGCGCAGCCTCCGCATTCGCCCACGCCTGATCGATTTCGAACGTAAAAGGATTCACGCGGCGGTCGGCGGCCATTCCGGCAACCATGTGACTGACCTCATACCAGGATCCCGGCGATGCACGCGGTTGTGAACGCCGCCAACGTGCCGCCGATCAGGGCCCGAAAACCATAGCGGGCGATATCCTGGCGGCGGTCCGGCACCAGGGCGCCGATCCCGCCAATCATGATCGCCACGGAACCGAAGTTGGCAAATCCGCACAGGGCGTACGTGGCGATGGTGAACGAGCGAGGTGAAAGGTGGTCCTTCATGGCGATCAGATCGCTGTAGGCAAGGAACTCGTTCAGGATCGTCTTCTTTCCCAGCAGCATTCCGACCGCCGGCGCGTCGGCCCACTCGACGCCCATGACCCAAGCCAACGGCGCCATCACCCAGCCCAGGATCCGCTCGAGTGAAAGCGGCTCGTCTGCAACCAGCGGCAGCAAGCTGAGGGTCCAGTTGAGCATCGCCACCAGGGCGATGAAGGCGATCAACATGGCGGCCACGTTGAGGGCCAGGCTGAGCCCCTCGGCGGCTCCCCGGCAAGCCGCATCCAGAAGATTGGCGTCCTTCCGCGGAACGTCGACGCGCACGACTCCCTTGGTCGGTGACGACTCGAGTTCCGGAACCATGATCTTGGCCACGACCAGCGCAGCGGGGGCTGACATCAGCGACGCCGCCAGCAGATGTCCGGCATCGGCCCCCATCCCCACATAAGCCGCCATCACGCCGCCGGCGATCGTCGCCATCCCCGCGGTCATCATGGCCATCAGTTCCGAACGCGTCATCGTCGGCAGATACGGGCGGATGACCAGCGGCGCTTCGGTCATCCCCACGAACACGTTGGCCGACGCGCAGAGCGATTCGGCGCCCGACACGTCCATCACCCAAACCATCACCCGCGCCATCAACCGCACCAGCCACTGGAGAATCCCCGCGTGGAACAACATGGCGGTCAGCGAGGAAACGAAGATGATCGTCGGCAATACGGAAAACGCCACGAAATGCTGACGAAAATCCATCCCGAAAACGAACTCGGCCCCTGCATTGGAGAAGTCGAGTACCTGGGCAACCACCAGGCGGGCCGCATCGAACGCCGCTCGCCCCGGCGCCGTCCACAACAGCAACATAGCCATGCCGAATTGCAGCAGCACGCCGCTGATGATCAGCCGGGCATTCATTTGCCGCCGGTTCTCGGACATCAGCCATGCCAGCAAGAGCATCACGCCCAGGCCCAGGAGACTGGTCAGTCGTTCCATCCGCGACCTTTCTTCCTCGTCAAGCAGTGCCTTCTCGGCGGACATCCCGCCGGGACGAGCCGCATCCGTTACTTTGCGCGCGAATACGGTTCACTTCGCTTGCGCGAAGACCTTGTCGGCAAAGTCCAGGTAGCATTTCCAATCGAAGAGCGTCAGGTTGTGCTTTCCCGCGCGGATGTGGTAGTGAGCGCCATCGCCATGCAGGGGCTGGTCGATCGGCGGCATCTCCGGAGATGCCCCCAGGCCCTGCTTGCCAAACAGCCGGTAGACCGGTCCGGCCAGGGCGACGCTCAAGAACTCTCCGCGCGGATCCGCCCAGAGGTCTTGTTCGGCACTCCCCACGCACACCGCTCGCGGCGCCATCAGCGCAACGAGCATGTGTTGATCCACCGGCAGAGTCTCCTCGCGTCCGTCGTAGCTCTTGAACGTCTCGTTAAACCAATGCGGAAAGCTCTTGTTGATCCTGGCCACCGTCTCCTTGTCCTTGTTTTTTCGCCGGCTCAGCGCGGCCCCGCCGCAGCCCGAATCGTTTGAGCAGACGATGGCGAATCGCTCGTCCTCGGCGCCGGCCCAGAGCGCTGTCTTGCCGCCGCGCGAGTGGCCGATCACCGCGACCTTGTCACGCGCCACGTCCGGATCGGTCTCGAAATAGTCCATACAGCGGCTTGCCCCCCACGCCCATGCGGCGATGGTTCCCCAGGCATCGGGCGGCCGTTTGCCGCCATCGAGCAGTTCGTGGATGCCGTCCTGAAAGCCATCATTCTTGTCGGGGTCCACGTCCGCGTTGTAGAAAGCGGCGATCCCGTAACCCCGCGCAACCGCCTCCTCTGCCGGCCAGAACTCGCTTTTTACCGTTCGCGTCGGATCAATGTTCTCCGGGCTGCGGTTGCAGATCAGAAGAAAGGTCGGGACGGGCTTCGACGCCTTGTTGGGAACGAACAGCGCGAGGTGAATTGTGAGCGTCTTTGCCGCGGCGGTAATGGTGATATCAACCTGCTTGAGCGTCGCGGCGCCATCCATCGCGAGGGGGTCCTCGTGAACGATCTCGAAGCTCTTCTGGTACGGCGTGGCGGGGACCCGGCCGTAGACGTGATGGCGGAAGAGTTCAAGGATCTGTGGGCGGCGGATCGTTATCCAGTCGTGGGCAGTGGCGATCTTCTGGCCGTCGTCCGTCGTGAGCACATCCGGCAAGGTGTAGACCGGCATGTCGGGGGCGTCGGGCTGGAAGAATCTCTTTGCCTCGGGCTCCGCAGCCCGCACCACCAATGAAAAACACAGCCCCAACAAGGGCATCAGCACGGCGCGAGTAAACGACGAGACGCGTCTCATGGTCATTTCCTTTCCCGTTTCAGACGAACCAGCGCAGTCTCGAAAACGTTCGTTTTCCACTGCGCGAGCCCGGCCACACTGCCGGATGGCCCATCTGCCGGATGGTCCATCGCACAAAATCTGCAACCTAACGAATTAGACTAGCGGCTTTTTCGGTGGATGCAAGGTCTTGCGCCTGCGTAGTCGCCACACGACGAGAATTTGCCGCTTGGAATCCTGAAACCGGAAGCCAGATGGTACAATGCGCCCAGTGGCCGTTCAAATTCGGCCGACGAGTGACACCGAGTAGGATGAATACCAAGCGTTTCCGTGATCTCCTGTCCGCCTGCATGCTGGCCGTTGCGGCGCTGACGGCGGCACATCCGCCGTATCCCGCGTCTGCCGCGGAGTCGCCTGCCGCGGCCATCGGCTCGCCCGCACCCTTTGTCCAGCGTTGGGGGCTTGATTCTGCGGCGGGTCCCGCCGACTATCACGCCGGGACGAAGCGGTTGCTGACGGCGCACGGCGGGTCCGCCGTGTTGTGGGATGTCGCGACCGGATTGGCGGACCAGACGTTGGAAATCGGCGGCAGCGGCGCTGTCGCCGTGGCGTTCGATGACGATGGCCGGCGCGTCCTGACCGCATCCGGCGACGGGCCTCTGCGGGTGTGGGATGTGCAAACCGGCGAACGGATTGCGGAATTCGAGGCGCCGCCCTCGACGGTTCATGCCGCGGCGCTCAGTCCCGACGGCCGCCGAGTTGCCGCCGGCTGTTACGACCATACCGTGCTGGTGGGGGACGTTGACGCGGGGGGCGAGCTGCAGCGGCTGGACCATCATCGCGGCCATGTGATCTTTGTGCGATTTTCGCCGGACAGCCGGCGGCTGGTGTCCGGTGCGTACGATGCACAGGCGATTCTCTGGGACGTTCAGACGGGGCGGCCGGATCGGATCTTTCCGACGCCCGTAGAGACTCGCTGGGCAGATTTCCGCGCCGACGGCCGCCGTCTGCTCACGCTGGGCTCCGGGACGGAACGAGGTATGGGCCGCGTCATCCAATGGGACATTGCGACGCGGCAGCCGGTGCAAGTGATCGACGAGAGCGCGCGATTGGCATGGTTCGTCGACCAGGATGTTGCGGTCTTGATGCCCGACGACGAGTTGCGGCTGTACCGCCGTTCGGAACAGGATGCTCGACACGCGGCGAACCCGGCGGTGCTGGTTCCCGCCATGCTTGCGGATCTGAGGCAGCATCTGACTGCTCACGCCGGCTCGTGGCGGGTATGGAGCCCCGGACCATGTGCGGAAGCGGTAGCCGGAGAAGCTGCATCGGAACGCCCCGAGGCGGCTGTGTTACGCGGCCCCACCGGCAAGACCATGCCGCTGCCGTTGATGGGATCCGACCCTGCAGAGTTCGTAGACGTCTCGCCCGATGGCAGGTGGCTGTTGACCAGTTCCAGGCGACCCACGCCGCGCAGCGATCGTACACGGATTGTACTCTGGGACTTGGCGGCACCGGCCGTCACGCGTTCCTTCCCCGGCTCGATGGGCCGTTTTCATCCGGACGGACAGCGCGTGCTAGCCGGCGAAGCGAGGAAGTTGCAGCTGTTCCGTATCGCCGACGGCCAGCCGCTACGGACCTACGAGATCGACTCGGGCGCGTTCGAATCCGCTCGTTTCGTCGCCGATGGACGGCAGTTGTTGACCGCGTCGGGCGACTGGTACGACGGCAACGAAGGTCGGGTCCTGCTCTGGGATGTGGAGACGGGCGAGGTGTCGCGCGACTACTTCACCGAAAGAACCGCGGTGTACCAGGCCGTGATGGACCGCGAGGAGAAGCGGTTGTTGGCGACGTTCACCTTCGGCGATGGGGGCGGGGTTGATAAACTCGGCCTGTACGACGCCGGGTCGGCGGAACCGCTGGATACGCTCTCCAAGGAGGATCACGCCTTGTGGACTCTTCGCGTCGCGCCCGCGACGAATCGGTTCGCGGCCGGAAGCGATCGACAGACCGCCGTGTGGGATCTGAGCGACTTGCGGCTGCTGCAGCAGTTTCCCGGATTGCCCGGTCCGTTCAGCATCGACGGACGCCTGCTGGCAACGTTCGTGCGTTCGTCGAGGGCGACGCTGCTGTGGGACCTGGAGAACGGACGCTATCTCGGTGCCTTCGACGCCGAGATCACCGGTTTCCATCCGGGCGGTGCGATCGCGTTCACACAAAACCATCGAGCTGCACTCGGATTGCTCGAGCTGCGGACCGGCCGGCAGATCGCCGAGCTGTTCACGTTTGGCGAGGATCAGTGGCTGGCCGTGACGGCCACCGGCGAACTGGCCGGATCGGACGAGGGCCTGCAGCGGGTGACGTGGCGGGTACGGCAGGAGCAGGGTCATGAGGTCGGGGCGGACCCGGAACATAGCGCGCGGCAGTACCGGCCGCAGCAGGTGGCCGACGCCCTCACGCGCTCCCTCCCGGATGGGCAGCGTCTGACCGACGTGCTGGCCGATCGCACGCCGGTGCTGCCCGACGGCGTCCAGCGCCGGATTGCCGCGTCCGAGCAGCCGCAGCTGTTCGTCCGCAGCGCCGCGGCGTCTGCCTGCACCTGGCTGGACGCCGATGCTCAAGGCAATCTGCTGTTGGCCGCCTACGAGGACGGTTCCGCGGCCCTGTGGCAGCTTTGGCCGGTCCGGTTGGTGCGTCATCTCCCTTCGATTGGTCGCAGACCTCAGATCGCTCTGACGCCCGACGGCGCAGTGGCGATCGTGGAAGGGCCCGAACGTGCCGACCTGACGCTCTGGGACACCGGCACAGGTCGGCAGCAGGAATTTCTCAAGGCGCCGGACAAGGAGCAAGACGAGCGGATTGCGGCGCTGGCGATGCACCCGCAGGGACGTTTTCTGGGCGTGCTGTACCACGGCTTGGACGACGGCTCGCTCGGCCGGACGATGATCTGGGATCTGCAGACGGGACGGGTGGCGCACCGGCTGAACGATCCCTCGCCGCGCCGCATGACCGACATCGCCTTTACGCCGGACGGTTGCCGTCTGGTCGTCGCGTATCGGGCGGCATGGAAGGATCAGGACCAGCCCTGGGATCGCATCGACGTCTGGGACTGGCAGTCCCAGACGCGCGAGCGCACCATCCGTGGCGACGGATTCGGCGCGACAAGCCTCGCCTTCAGCGGCGACGGGCAGCGTCTGCTTGTGAAAGAGGGGTGGGAGCTGGTCGTTCGCGACTTCCAGACCGGCGAAGTGCTGGCTCGACGGTCTTTTCGGCACGGAATCCCGACGGGGGCGCTTTCCGGCGACGGCGCGACGATCGTCGGCTCGACACTGGGCGACGGCCGCCTGTTCCGCTCGACCGTCGCCGAGCCCGAGTGTTGGACGTGGACGCCGCCTGCGGAGGCCCGCTTTCCCAACAGCCGCTACGCCTATGCCTACAAGTTGTTGGTGATGAAGGATCGAAACCTGGTGTTCTCGCCTGGCAACGATGGCCAAATCCACGTCTGGAGCCTGGATTCGCTCCGTCCGGTGGCCGATCTGTTCACCCGCAACGGGCACCGCGATTGGATCGCGCGGACGTCAACTGGCGTCTTCTCGGCGACCGAGGGTGCGAGGCCACAATTGGCCTGGGAGTACGGCGGTCGCCGCTGGCCGTTGGAGCGTTTCGAGCGCTGGTTGGACCATCCGGAAACGGTCGCGGCGATTCTGAGCGGCCAGCCGGTTGAACCGCCGCAGGTGCCCGCCGAAGCCCTGCAGCAGACGGAGACGTTCCATATCGTGGACAAGGAAGCCCGTTCACCGCATGCCGCGGCCGGTGCCATGCGTCGGCGTGCCGCCGAACGGCTCAAGCAGGCGGGCGCGGAGCTGCGGACCAACCGGGACGATTGGGTTACCTTCGTGCATCTGGAACGTCGGCCGGTGGACGATGAACTGCTGCAGATGCTGCCGTGGCTGAGCGGTGTCGAGCGGCTGTACTTGGCCGCGACCGGCATCACCGACGACCAGCTTCGCCCGGTCGGGTTGATGCGGCACGTTCAGCGGCTGTCGCTGTGGGGCAACCCGATCACCGACGCCGGCCTGGCAGAACTGAGCGCGATGTGGTCGCTGGAGGTGCTGGACGTCCACGGCACCTCCGTCACTGCCGCCGGGCTCCGCCAGTTGCGTCTGTTGCCCGCACTGAAGACCCTGATCGTACCGGCCGCTGTCGACACCTCAACGCTGGCCGACGACTTCGATCGCCCCGGCTTGGAGATCATCGAGAGGAATTGATTCATGCGACTGAATTGGTATCTGCCCCCATCCCGTAAGAAAGGCGCATCATCGGCGGAACGGCCGGGATCGTTCCGCCATGCGTTGAAACGTTTGGGTCCCACCTGGCTGGCCTCGCCGCTGCGCCGCGTGGTCCAGTCCGTGTGCCTGCTGGTGTTCCTGGGCCTGTTCTTCTACGTCTGTTGGCCGTACACGGCGCGGCCGGCAAACACCTGGTCCGGCTGGTTGCCGGTCGAGGTGAATGCGGAGACGGGCGCGGCGACGTTGGCCGCGGAGCAGCCGCCGGCGGTCCCGTTGCACAGCGGGGCGATCGTGCATGTCAGCGACGCGGGCGCGGGCCAGTTCTACCTGGGAAGCTTCCGGGTGGAGCGTGCCGAGATACTGGAGTTACAACTGGTGCCGGTCCAGACGCTTGGGCGCGAGCAATTGGATCAGATGGCGGCCAGTTTCGGCCCCTGGTCGCTCGGCGAGCAGGCCCCCGGCAGCTGGCCGTCGCATTATGCGGACAGCTTGCGTGCCAAGGAGCGGCTGGCCGCCGAAGCGTTTCTGATCATCGATCCGTTGGTCAGTCTGTCGACGGCCATCGCGGCCCGCAGCTGGGTCTGGTCGTTGACAGCGGCGGCGGCGATCCTGGCTCTCTGCCTGCTGTTGCCGCGAGGTTTTTGCGGCTATGTCTGTCCGCTGGGCACGTTGATCGACGTCTTCGATACCGCGATTGGCAAGCGAGTCCGACGATTTCACGTTGCGGCCAACGGCTGGTGGGTGCATCTGAAATACTTCCTGTTGGCCGGCACGCTGGCGGCTTCGCTGCTGGGCGTGCTGGTCTCGGGTTATGTGTCGGCGATCCCCGTGGTGACGCGGTTTTTGAACTTTGCGCTCAGTCCCCTGCAGATGGGCTTGACGCGAAGCTGGCATCAGGTGCCGCCGTGGGGCGCCGGGCACTGGCTATCGCTGGGCTTGTTCGCGCTGGTGTTGGGTTTGGGCCTGCTGCGACCGCGGTTCTGGTGCCGGTACGTATGTCCCAGCGGCGCGTTGTTCTCGCTGGGCAATCTGTTCCGGGTGACGGAGCGGAAAGTCGAAACGACGTGCATCGACTGCGGCAAGTGCGTCCAGGTCTGCTCGTTTGATGCGATCCAGCCCGACTTTACCACTCGCACGGCCGACTGCACCTTGTGCCAGACCTGTGGCGGCGTCTGCCCCCCGCAGGCCATCAAGTTCGTCGCGCGATGGAACGGCACGGCCCTGAAAGCGGCCGACGATCCGCCGACGGGGGACACCTCGATCGGACGGCGGGGGTTTCTGACCACTGCGGCCAGCGTGGCGGCGGGGCTCGCCGGTGGTGCGGCCCTGGCGTCGGCAACGCGGACGTTCGGAGCGGGACTGGACCATCCGGACCGCTGGCTTCCCGTACGTCCGCCGGGCAGCGTGCCGGAGCAGGCGTTTCTGCAGCTGTGCATTCGTTGCGGCGAGTGCTTTCAAGCTTGCCCGAACAACGTCCTGCAACCGCTGGGGTTCGCCCAGGGCTTGGAGGGCCTCTGGACGCCGCACGTCGTGGCCGACTGGTCGGGCTGCGAACCGAGTTGCTGCAACTGTGGGCAGGTCTGCCCCACGGGCGCGATCCGAGCGCTGCCGCTGGAGGAAAAGCGGGTCGTGCGGATGGGGTTGGCCGTGCTCGATCCTCACACGTGCCTGCCGCTCGCAGGTCGCGAATCGTGTCGATTGTGTGTGGACGAATGCGTCGCCGCCGGCTATGATGCGATCGAGTTCTTGAGGGTAGGGACCGAAATCGATGCTTTCGGGCTGCCCGTCGAGGATTCCGGCTTTCTCGCGCCGGTGGTTGTGGCGCACAAGTGCGTGGGCTGCGGATTGTGCCAGACCCGTTGCGATGCCATCAACCACAAGCAAAAGGGGCTGCTGCAGGAATCGGCCATCGTCGTCCAGGCCGGACCGGGACGGGAGGATCGTTTGCAGCAAGGATCGTATCTCGCCCTGCGAGCCGCCGAAGCCGCCCAGCGGGAGGAAAGTCAGCGCGCCGTGCAAGAGGCGGCCGGTTCTACCGGCGGCTACCTGCCTAGCTTTCTGGAGTCCCCCGAAAACGAACTGCCATGACCGTTGCGAAATCGGGGATTCCGCGGGCCGCATCTGCTCGTGGCAGCAACCCAGTCTATTCATCCCTTTGGCCATCCCCCTCGATTCGCGGATCCGATCCGGCGATTGACGAATTCGGGAACGGCACTTGCCTTTCTCGTCGGTGCGGCCTATTCTGGCGCCGGTGGTTTGCAGCAGGCGGTGCAGCGGGGATTCGGCAACATGGAGCATCCTGAGCAGAAGATTACAGCGTTGAGCGACGCCTTGGCGGGGGTCATTCGCGGCAACCGGGAGAGTATCGAGATCCTGGTGATTTCGTTGCTGTCCAACGGCTCGGTCTTGATGCAGGACGTCCCGGGCGTCGGCAAGACGACGTTGGCCAAAGCGGTAGCGAAAGCGGTGGACGTCCAGTTCCATCGCGTCCAATTCACTCCCGATCTGTTGCCCGCCGACATTTTAGGCTCTTCCGTCTACAACCCCGTCGAGGGCACGTTTACCTTTCGACCCGGGCCCGTGTTTTGCAATGTGCTGTTGGCGGACGAGATCAACCGCGCCTCGCCGCGAACGCAATCGGCCCTGCTGGAAGCCATGAGCGAGTCGCACGCCACGATCGAGGGTCAGCGGCACGACCTGCCGGCCCCCTTTCTGGTGTTGGCTACGCAGAATCCGATCGAGTTCCACGGCACGTACCCGTTGCCCGAGGCGCAATTGGACCGCTTCCTCGTCCAACTGCAATTGGGCTATCCGGACAAACAGACCGAAGTCCGCATCCTGTACGCGCACGCCGAAACACAACCGGTCGATCAACTGCAGCCGATCTTGAGCAAGCAGGACGTCCTGGCCCTGCAAAGCCTTGTCCGCACCGTTCGTGTCGAACAGGCCGTCTCCGAATACCTGGTCGAGATCGTCCGCCGGACGCGGGAGGACCCGCGATTGAAATTGGGTGTCAGCCCCCGCGGGTCGTTGATGTTATTTCGCGCCTGTCAGGCTGCGGCGCTGGCGGCGGGACGCTTGTACGTCCTGCCGGACGATGTACAGCGGCTCGCACCCTACGTCTTGCCGCATCGCTTGGCCATGACGGCCAAAGCCAAATACGGTGGCACGTCCGCCAAGGACATCTTGGCGGAGATCCTGCAGCGAGTAAGGGTTCCCTCATGAATTGGGAACGGTCGGCGGTTTACCGCTACCTGCGCTACCTGTGGACGTATCGGTTCACTGCGGGCGGCAAGTGGGTGATTGCCGGGCTGTTCTTTTCCGCTGCCTTGGGCAGCGCGACGGTCGAGATTCCCATCTACCAGATCTTTTGCGCCCTGTTCGTGCTGCTGTGCGTGGATCGTTTCGCCGGCTTCCTGCTGCGGCCCATCCTGGCAGTCCGCGGTACTTTTCCCGCGCAAGCCACCGTCGGGCAGGTCGTCACAGGACGATATGAACTGGTCAACCAAGGGAAGCGAACCGCGTATGATCTGGGGCTGCGGTTCTTTCGTCTACCGCGCAGCTTTAGCGCCTCGGAACCGGAAACGACGCTGGGCCATCTGAAGTCGGGCCAGCAGCTGTCAACCACCGTTGGCCTCCGGCCGCATCGGCGGGGGCTGTACTTGCTGCCGCCGCCGCGAGCCTACTCGACCTTTCCCTTTAACCTGACCCGCGACGGCCGCTCCCAAGCCGAGACGCCCAAGGTGTTGGTCCTGCCTCATTTCCATCCCCTCGCCGGACTGGACATCCCGATCGGCACCCGCTATCAGCCGGGCGGAATCGCGCTGACCTCGAACGTCGGCGAGTCGCCGGAGTACATCGGCAATCGGGAATACGTGCCGGGCGATTCCGCGCGGCGGATTGATCATCGCTCGTGGGCCCGTCTGGCCCGACCCGTCGTGCGGGAATATCAGGAGGAATACTACTGCCGCGTGGCGCTGGTGCTGGACACCTTTGTTCCGCCGCGGCGTCGAGCCGGCCGGGAGGGGTTCGCCGATCTGGAAGCGGCGATCAGTCTGTCCGCCGCGGTGGCCGACGCGCTGTCGCGCGGCGAGTACTTGATCGACCTGTTTGCCGCCGGCCCCGAGTTGTATGTGTTTCGCGCAGGCCGGCACACCGCCCATTTCGAGAACATCCTGGAGATCGTCGCCTGTGTCGAAGCCTGCCGCCGCAATCCTTTCGAGACGATCGCGCCGGCCTTGGCGGACGAGTTGACGAACATCTCGACGGTGATCGGTGTGTTTCTCGACTGGGATGCCTCGCGCCGTCACCTCGCCCGCACGGCGGTCGAAATGGGCTGCAGCGTCAAGGTGCTGATTGTTCGGGACGGCGAGACGTCCGAACCGATCGACTTTGACGAAGGCCAGGTCGTGCCGTTGACGATTGCGCAGATTCGACAAGGAGGCATCGAGGTGCTGTGAGTCCGCAGCGGAGTGTCGGTTTTTTCCTGGTGGTTCTGCAAGCGGTAGCGTTGGGCTACGGCTTTCGCACCTGGGGCTTCTCGGCCGCCGTGCTGGTGGCGGGACTGATTGGCTGGCTGTCCCGTGTGCGATTGGCCTCGCCGCAAACCGCGCTCCGCTGGCCGCTGCTGCTGGCGGTCTTGTACGTCGTCCAACGAACCGTGGTCCCACGGACTTGGTATGCGGGAGCCCAGAGCTTTCTCTTTCCGGACGCCTGCCTGACCGCCGAGTACTTTCTCGTGTTCCAGGTGGGGCAATTCTTCGTCCGCCGCGACGGGGACCGGCTGCCGTCGTACCTTCCCATTCTCGCGATGGTGGCCATGATCTTTGCCGCGGACGTGCAAGTCCGGGGCCAGGCACGAGGGGTTTACCAGGCATTCTCGCTGGGCCTGATCTTCCTGTCGGCCGCCTATTTTGCCGCTTGCCGGATCCCCAGCGAAACGTCTCCGGCGCGACCTTCCGCGGTCCGCGGCGTGCTGCTCGGCACGGTCCTTCTGGTCACCGGCGCAATGGCCTGGTTCGCTGCCAGCAGCCTGTACACGAACGCCCGTCAGATCGAAACCATCCTGGTCAGGATGACTCGTTCCTCGCCGCCGGAATCCGCCGGCTTCTCCGGCCAAGGCAGATTGGGAAGCGTCTCCCAACAGAAGGAGAACGCCGGAGACCGCGTCGCGTTGCGCGTTTGGGCCGAACGGTCGCCGGGCTATTTGCGGGGCCGGGCCTTTGACACCTATGCGCATTCCGCCTGGCAAACCAGTCACGGTCGGATCGCGCTGACGGCCGAGTCGGACGAGCGTTTGCCTCGGGAACTTCGCAACGGCGGCCACGTACGGACGTTCGTGTTGTCTCGATCGAGCCCTAAGGCGTGGCAACGGATGGAGATTTGGCCGAACCAGTCGTTTCGGCAAGCGGTCTTTGTGCCCGCCGGCCTGACCGCGCTGCAGGCGCCGTTCGAATCCCTGACCCTCGACCCGCATGGAATTCTGGAGACGGAAGACCTGCCGGTGGGCCTTCCCTACATCGTCTGGTCGTCCACGGCTGCCGAAATCGACGACATGCCAGAGTGGCCAGCGGGCGCCGACCGCTGGTCCGACAAGCTCGCCACCCTCCAGCATGCGCTGACCGCGCTGCCCGCCGATCTCGACCCGCGCGTCCGCGAGTTGGCCGAAGAGGTGGTCGGCCGATCGGCGACCGACAGCGAAAAGATCGCCGCCGTGGAACGATTCTTTCTCGAGAACTTCCAATATCGGTTCGGGATCGACGTTCCCGCTCAAGCCGATCCGTTGACCCATTTCCTGCTGGAGAGGCCCGCCGCCCACTGCGAATACTTTGCCAGCGGCGCAGCGGTGCTGTTGCGTGCCGTGGGGGTGCCCTGCCGTTACGTGACGGGGTTTGTCGCCGTGGAGCAGAACCGCCACGGCGGCTACTGGGTGGCTCGAAACCGGGATGCTCATGCGTGGGTCGAAGCCTTTGATCGAGAGCGCGGCTGGGTGCTGGTCGAGGCCACGCCTGCCAGTGGCGTTCCGCAATCGGTGTCGCCGCCGGCGACCAGTCAGATCTGGGATGCCTGGCGCGCCCGCTGGCAACGCGCCTTGGCCGCGATCCGGCAAGGCGGGCTGAGGGCGATCCTGGCTGCAGCGGCGAAATGCCTCCAGCGTCCCGAGTTGTGGGCCGCGTTGCTGCTGTTCGCCGCGGCGTGGATGCTTCGGCGATTCGTGTACCGGCTGCGTCCAGCGTCTGCAATTCCGAGCGATCCACGGCTGGACGAACTGCGCCGCCTGTTGCAGCGCATGGACGAGCGCTGGCGCCGAGCCGGATTCGCACGGCAGCCTTGGGAAACACCCCATCAATTTGCCGCCCGGTTGCTCTCCATCTCGACGGCGGCAGAGCATTGTCAAGCCGCCGCCTGGTATCGCCGCTATGCCGCTTTGCGTTACAGCGGTCACGTTGATGACGATGCCGTGCGGGCGCTACGGGAACAGTCGGCGAACGGGCGCCGCATTCCCGGCGCGACGAATG